>Ga0307427_1000096_pt1 | contig 74049 bp, 60 predicted proteins | sample SalMarWE160190MG_FD_202162 | JGI IMG/M metagenome (GOLD analysis project Ga0307427, IMG submission 202162) | Salt marsh sediment microbial communities from the Plum Island Ecosystem LTER, Massachusetts, United States - WE1603-190 | ecosystem: Environmental > Aquatic > Marine > Intertidal zone >...
AAGTAATAATCGTATTCATGCCAACCTCCTTGTCTTATCTTTATTTCCAATAAAGACATCGGAAGGTTGGTATGTTTGTATTGATAAATCATTAAAACCAGCCGCCTAAAAAGTGCGAAAGTTGACCAACACTGACTTTAATAAATCCTATCTCGGATGGTCAGAAGAAACAACACTTTATGAAGGCTACATGTCATTAAGACCATCGTCAACGTTTAATTTTAATATAGGCAAAAAAACATTAAAATGGGGCAAAGGATACGCATGGAACCCTGTAGCATTTTTGGACAGACCAAAAGATTCCGAAGACCCTGAACTTGCTCGTGAGGGTTTTGTAGTGGTATCCGCGGATTACATTAAGAGTTTTGACGGTCCATTGAAAACGTTTTCTTTCACACCGGTTTTAATGCCCGTTTATGACCATATAAATGATGATTTCGGAAAGACTAACCGCTTGAATTTCGCAGGGAAGATGTACTTTCTGCTCTATGATACAGATATTGACCTTATTTTTCTTACTAGTGGAAGTAAGACAACCCGATACGGGATGGATTTTTCCAAGAACATTACCTCTAATTTTGAGATACACGGAGAGCTTGCATTAATAAATGACTACAAAAAAAGATTTATCAACAGTGATGGAACAGTCTTTAACAAGGAATACGATGCAACAAGCTATCTGCTCGGCCTCCGATACCTGACCAAATCAGACACAACTTATATCTTTGAGTTTTTTCATGATGCGACAGGGTTTGCTGAAAGCGAAATGAGAGATTACTACTCGTTCATAGACAAGAGTTACGATACGTATCTTACTTCAGGCGATGATTCTCTTTTAAAAAAAGCATCAAACGTAGCTGGAGGAAACTACAACAGAAAAAATCCCATGAGAGACTATCTCTATCTACGCGTCAGTCAGAAAGAGCCGTTTGATATATTATATTTTACGCCCTCACTAACAGGAATATTTAACATTAATGACAAAAGCTTTTCAATTGGCCCAGAATTATTATACACCGGCATCAAAAATCTGGAACTTCGACTGAAAACAACCTTTCTCGTGGGGGATTCATATACCGAGTTCGGAGAAAAACAAAATGATTGCAGGATAGAATTGCGGGTAAGGTATTATTTCTAAGTCGCGCAGATATCCAATTGAGGTTGATATGATTATAAGTGGGGAGGAATCAAAGGTATCCGCCTGCACCCTCAGGTGGCACTTTTTTAATTGTTGAATTTGCCTCGACTCGCCCGCCATCTGCGCTAACATGGGAAGCCAACAATCAGCCTACACCTCGCCATTTAAGAGTTCTAACGTCAAGCTTACTTCAACCGGTCAAAATACACCGTCCTGATGCCAAGACTCTGTTAGTCAAACCCGGGTATGGATATTACGCGTATATTCTTGATGCACTATTTCGAAACGAGCATCATCCCTTTTCCGTCGGAGACTGGGGTGAGTTGACCGGTATGACTGTTGAAATACTGGAGCTAACCGGCGACGGGCGACCGGCTGAGGCTGCTTTTACATTTTCAGTTCCCCTCGAGGACCCTTCGTTAAGATGGCTGCAATATAAAGATGGCGACTTTATACAATTCACCCCTCCCCCCATTGGTCAAAGCGTAGTCCTACAGTCCGAAAGCCTATTCTAAGATTGAAACAAATCACCACCTGCTACGTGCCAATCAGCCAGTTTGCAGCAAGCTCGCGCAGGTCATTAAAGTCCACTGCCTCGTCGCCGGTAAAGTCAGCTCCGCCACATTGGCCACATTCAGTTTGCTGCCAATACGTAGCGAACAAGGCGAAATCTTCGAAATCAATGGCACCATCAACATTCATGTCACCCGCTCTTGGTATGCCACGATAAAGATGCACTCTTCCATCTCCTGCGCCAACCAATAGGTCGGGATAGCCATCTATCGGGCCGAAGATGCCATCCCCCGTCCAATAGCAGACAAACGGCCTGGAACGAGGCGAACCCGGAAGATTGATTGCGCTGCCATTGGATTGAACGAGTGAATAACCTGAGAAAGCGGGATCAGCGTCAGTACCAACATTTCGGTAGAACAAAATCTGCCCTTCAGTGTCGCCGGTGAGCAGGTCCTTACTGCCATCGCCATCAAAATCAAAGACCACCGGACTTGATCGCAATTGAGGTACAATCAGGATTGAGCCATTCTCCCGGACAAAAGAGCCCTCAGCCGGCTCATAATAAAAGGCCGGGACAGGATGCTCGCAGCCACAGTTTTGATAGATGTGCATTCTGCCATCCAGAGCACCAACAACCAAATCTTTCAAGCCATCGTTATCCCAATCCAAGAAAGCGGGCGTTGCTCGACTTCCAACATCAAGGTCCCTTTGAAGAATAAGAATGCCTACTTGTAGCGTGCTGCCAGCATCAAATCTCGGATTTTCATTAGTATCGATGTTCAAAAAGATTTTGATAGTTCCATTAGCCAGTCCTATGAGCAGGTCCTTGCGGTCGTCACCATTCCAGTCAACGATGCGAGGAAAACAACCAAGACAGCCGGAGGCGGGGACAGTCAAGTCAGAGTTGCCAGACTGAGCGAAAAAGTAATCCGAAAATTGCGGATCGGATTCGGTACCTACGTTCAGGTATACGCGGACTTTGGCAGGTGAGAAAGCACCACTACCCTGGCCAATAACCAGGTCCTTGAGATTGTCGTTGTTCCAGTCAACAAAGGACGGCACCGAATAGCCCGGCACCTCTATATCAATACCATCGACCTGGACGATCTCTTCTTGCGCAAAGTTGAGCGGTTGTCCATTGGCGAGACTACTAACGCACACCATGAAGAAGACCGCGGAAAATGCGGTCAAGACTATACTCCTCATAACACACCTCCATCCGCAGCGAAAGCAACAAAAAGGTGTTGAATGCCCTTTCAACAAAAATTTATTTTATTCTAATAATCGAAGCATGTCAAGAACAAACGGCCGAAATATAGTATCTTAAAAGACCTATAATTAAGTAATTTATGGTGTTTAATGTTTGGATTATCAGCAGCGTTGATAAAAACAGACTTGATACAGCAGGAAAGGTATCCTTGAAAGAAACCCGATTGAGAAGTGAACATACTGAAAATATCTCATTACAAAAATGGGCTTTTAAGGGCCTTATACCAATTGTGATTAAAATTTGCGCTCATGTCATTTCGGCCGAAGCCCCCGTTCTTGCTTTCGCAAGAAAGCACTGGGGCGTAGTGGAGAAAACTGTTCAAATAGATTTCTCGACTCACCTACGGCTCGCTCGAAATGACACGAATAAGCGCATTAATTATTCTCAATTGGTATTACTGTTCTGTCTCTTCCGCCTCCGGCAGGGTCGTGCTCTCCTGTGCTTCGGATTTCTCAGGTTTTGGCTCATCCTCGAGTAAGTCCACGAGCTTCTTTGTCATATTGTCGGCCTTGTATTGTGGAATTTTGTAAATCCAAGCCTCATGCGCCAAAGCGAACTTCTTGGCTTTTTCCTGAGCGAGGAGTTTGGCTTCTTTCTCTTTGAGCTCTTCTTCAGACTCGACCTCCTGTAGTTTTTTCAACACAGGTGTCTGATCCGTATACTCCGCTTCACAAGTTATATACGTTTTATCCTTTTCAGCGATTCTTAAGGTGTAGATAGAAGAATCCTTCAGCTTACACGCATATACCTTGTCGAAAGTAAATTCCTCATTTTCGCCGGCCCGCTTCTTAACATCCTCGAACGATAAGTATGTCAGAGCATCGAAAACCTTCTTAGCATCATTGACCTTCAGCTTCTTGCCTGCCGGAATGTTCTCCAGTTCAATGCCGTCACTGTTCTCTTTGGCCTTTAGTGTATATTTATCATCCGGAGAGGTGACCATCACTGACTCAATATCTTTGTGATCGATCTGAGTGAGTTTTTGATCGATGTAATCCATCGGGCGATTGCGAATCCAAGGCACATCCGCAGTTAAATAAACCTTATCGCTCGAAGCAAGTCTGACATAGGAGCCCTGGCCCTGCTCTTTGGTCTTTCCCACAATAACACCCGTAAGTACCGATGAATCCCCTCTTAAAAATTTAACAACATTGCGTGCGTCCTTCTCTGTAACCTCAAGGTCTTCATGGTTCTTAGGATTATCTGTAAAAAGCTCTCCAACTTTAATACTGAGACAAGAAGTAATCAGATCGTTTATCTGTTTTGGGTCAGCGGGATAGTCATCTTTATTGGTGACTACAAAGCCTCTACTTGTGCGTTTAAGAGTCACCGCATTATCAGTTCCTAAAACAATACTACCGATATCAGCAGGATCAAGCCCCTGGATCAGATAAGCCTGTTGAGAGGGTGCTTCTCTGGGCTTTTTGGAAATCTGTGACTGAACCACAGCCCATATAACCATACAAGCTGCAACAACGCCCAATATCACTAATTTCTTATTGCTCATTTCAAAACTCCAGTAAACCCCATATAAAACGTGGGGCTAAATATGAAAATCATTTAGCCCCGCAATCCTTCGACCCAGCTCAGGACGGGTTTATTGCGGGCATTACAACTAATCAGGCATCACTTGCATGACTAATATAGTGTCTCTTCCTCACGCTGCGATGGACACCCAAAACCACAGCTATCGCCAGAATAACCGTAGGGGCCATCAACATATTGAAATTACGAACGCGATTTCCCAAGTGCTCAATCCGTTCGCGCTTTTTCAATTTTACTTCGTTCAACTGGCCTTGGGCCTGCCGTTTTTTATATTCAAGGTCCCGCTGCTTTTGCAATATGGAACTACCGACAATTTCCGCCTCCTCCGCTTTGGCCGAGGCCAGAAGTTCCTGCAGCTCCCTATTAAAACCTTCAATTTCTGCGTTGAGTTTGGCCACCTCTTCGGCAGTTTCGGCTTCGGCCTGCCTTTCAATCTCGTTAACAACAATGAACGGCCGTCTGAAATTACCTCGCGATCTTATCGAGATCAAATCACTCGAACCGGTTAAGTCATCAATCGCATTCAACATCAGAGCACTGTTATCACCAACGATGACCTTGCCAAAAAAGGCGTTCTGATAAGCCAGCATATCGCTGATAAAGTCCACATCGGAAAAGACCACTACTGCGCAATCTTCTTGCGCTTCTTTCAGTCCAGTTATCTGTTTTTTGACTTTCTTCTGTTCGTTTGGGTCTTCAGCCTCACCGGAGGATTCCTCCTCAGTTGACTCAACCTCGATCTCAATACCTTCAGGAAAGCTGCTTTTGAAACGCCCTGTTAATAAATATCCCATTGTTACCGGTTCTGTGCCGTCGACGAACTTGCTCATAAGCCTTGAAGCGTCCAGCATCATCAACTCATACGGACTGGAGATCTTCCAACTATTGCCCCTTTTAGTTGTCATAATAAGCGGAGTTCGCTCAATCTTGCTGCTTTCTTCCCCCTCATCTTCCTTATGCTTAACATCCCTAAGCACACCAGCAAAAAGGACTCTTACCTGGTTGAGGTCTGTGGTAACCACGGTGTTCTTATTAAAGCAGCCCGGCATAAGATTAAGGAAGCCGATAATAGTCTCCGGTCTTTGGTTGGGCCTGATTGAAGCCCGTAAGGCCAAGGTTCTGTCCCCAGCAAATGTATTCTCCGGCATCTCGATTCCCCAGGTACGCAGAAGAGTGTTCAGATCCGAACTCTGAGAAACTGCGGTCGGCATCTGCATTGCCCTTCGATCCGGCTGATCTACTACACAATGAGGATCAACACAAACGATTGTCCTGCCACCTTTGAGAACGAACTGGTCTATCGCAAACAACGCCTTTTCCGGCAGCTCTTTCGGATGGATGACCAAAAGGATATCGACATCATTTATATCGTTCACATCCGTTGGAACTGACTTAACTTCGTATTTTCTGCGCAACTGCTCAACGATAGTCCATGGTGGACTTGGTTGCTGGCCCTGCATTCGCATCATCTGAGCCATATAATCGGTGACGTCATCGCCCATTACTGGCAGAGAACTCATTATGCCGATTCTTCCCTTCTGACGGGTGACAGCAGTATCAATCAGATAGCTTATATCATACTCAACAAAATTCTGCCGGTCCGGCGAAAAGAACGATATAACCTTCTCTACACCAAACTGCGTCTGGATAGCCAAACCAAAAAAGAAGTTCTCCTCCTCAGTTATAGAAAAACGCTTCAAACCATAACGCAGAGCCTGTACCTCATCATCGGAATAAGGCCTTGGGTCGATTATTTCCAAGTTAATCATCCCCTTGGCCTCTGCAACGTATTGCTCCAGCAGCGCCCTAACAAACTCGTAGTAATTGTTGAAGTATCGAATTTGATCCGGCCCTTTCAGTGCCGCGGTCTTTGCATAATAGAGTCTAAGCTTAACAGGCTGATGCAACTTGGCTAAAATCGCCTTGGTCCCATCCGAAAGTGTATAAATCTGCTGCTCAGTAACATCAAGTGTGAATCCACGGCCGATGTCCTGGCAAATCTTGATTGCGCTGAACGTAATTATCAAAACAAGAACTGCACCAATAATTGCCTGTATTGTTCGGTTCACTCCTTTAGAGACTTTTTTCTTCTGGTCTCTAACCGGGTTTCGCGCTGGGTCTCTAACGGGATTCATCAGCTTGCCTTCCTTTCATCCAAGACAATAGCACAAGCAGCAATCCAACCAACAATTAACAATACGAAGTAAGCGAGGTCTTTAAACTCCAGCACGCCTCGCTGGATTGACTCAAAATGTGTACTGAAACTCATACCCTCTATAGTTGAGACCAAACCAGACGGTAAAAAGGTCGAGAGATAATCCAGTGTTGTAGGCATACCAGCAAAGACAAGCACAGCACAGACAACGACCGATAGGACAAAACTTATCACCTGATTCTTGCTGACTGCCGAGAAGAAACACCCGATAGCAAGAAATCCCCCAGCCATAAAAAAGCTACCAAGGTAACCGGTAATTATCAAACCCATATCAGGATTGCCGAGATAACAAACGGTAATCACCATAGGAAATGTCAACGCCAACGCAATTGTCATGAAAAACCAAGCTGCGAAGAACTTACCCAGCACAGCTTGCGGCACCGTGATCGGTAGAGTGAGCAACAGCTCAATAGAACCGCTCTTGCGCTCCTCAGCCCATAAGCGCATAGCTGTCGACGGCACCATAAAAACATACAATAACAGTAAATTCATGAAGAACACTCTCATGTCAGCCTGCCGAGCTTCAAAAAAACCTTGCTTAAATGTCAAATACCCCGAAAAAAACAAGAAAATCACAAGAAACACATATGCGAGAGGGGTTGTGAAATAACTTCTTAGCTCCCTTTTGAACACCGCCCAAAAGCTATTCATTTCTGTACTCCTGTGCTGATAAATTCTCTATCTGCTTCTGCCCTTGGTAATCTTGCGAAAGACTTCGTCCAGACTGCACTGGTACTTCTCCTTCAGTTTTGCAGGCGTAGAATCCACCAGGACACGTCCTTGTGAAATGATGATTGTTCTTGAGCAAACAGCATCCACCTCTTCAAGAATATGGGTTGAGATAATGATGCACTTGTCTTTCGCCATTTTCTTTATCAAGATTCTAACCTCGTACTTCTGATTTGGGTCAAGACCATCGGTAGGCTCATCAAGAATGAGTACATCCGGGTCGTGAATCAAGGCCTGCGCCAGTCCGAGGCGACGTTTATAACCTTTCGATAGCGTCTCGATTGTCTGGTGGTAAACAGATTCGATAGAGCACATCGGGACAATGCTGTCGAGCGTCTGCTTGCGCTTTTTGCCGTTGATCTGTCTGACATCGCAGACAAAGTTCAAAAAACCGCCCACAGTCATCTCACCATAGGCCGGAGAGTTCTCCGCTAAATATCCAAGTGAGTGCCGGACCTCAAGAGGATTTCGCAGAATGTCGTACCCACATATAGAAGCTGTACCACTGTCAGGCGTGATGAAACAGGCCAGCATCCTCATTGCGGTGGTCTTACCGGCTCCATTCGGCCCGAGAAGACCCAGAACCTCTCCTTTTCTGACATTGAACGATATGCCATCAACAGCCACGACTGGTCCGAAACTACGCCGAAGTTCCTTAACCTTTATCATATTTGTCCCCACCAAGCAGAAAAATCCACATTAAACACACGGAACAACCCCCAAATAAATTTGGGGGCTAAATACAACTTATATTTAGCCCCGCGATTTATCGCGGGGTTAACTATTGGTCATCTGCCCTCGTGTAAAATACGCAAGTTTACCCAAAATCTCTTGACAGTCAACCCCGTTAGAGGCTTTTCTCTGTTTATCCCTAAGCTCGGCTTCGGTCTTACGATGTCAATTAGAAACACTATTATCAACGGGGCAATTGCTTCTAATGGGGTTAATATCCCCGACCGGATTATTTTGTTCCGAAGCCCTAATTGCATAACAGGTTATAACTTATGAGCCTTGTTGCGAAAGTAAAGTTTTGCGATTATCAAAGCAGTATAAATAAGGCTCTCGACCTTATCAATGCTGACTCTCACCTGCCGCAGCAGGGACTGATTATTATCAAGCCCAACCTGACAAACTCCTCGCCGCCGCCAGTGACAACAAATGTCGCTGCAGCCGAAGCTGTATACACGTATTGCAAAACTTATACAAAAGCTCAGATTGCTATAGGGGAAGGCTGTGGAAGTGGAAGAACACCAGAAGTGTTTACTGCACTCGGATACACAGAGCTGGCAAAAAGTTTTGGCATAAAACTCATCGACTTTAATGAGGCTGAAACAGTTATTCTTAAAAATCAAGATGCCCTACAGTTAAAGCAATTTCAGATGCCCAAAATTGTCCGCGACGCATTTATTATTTCGCTGCCGGTGTTAAAAGACCACAGCTTCACTGGCACGACCGTGGCACTTAAGAATATGTTCGGCATCGCTCCGGGCAAGTTCTATGCCGGCTCTTGGAACAAGTCAAAATTACATAGTCCATCGACCGACAAGTCCGTTTTTGATATCTGCACGTATAAGAAACCTGACTTATCTATTGTAGACGCATCCGTGGCGTTGAAAGGAAATCACCTATCCGGCAGACATATAAATATCGGTTGTATTCTTGCCAGCTTCGACCCTGTTGCTGTTGATACGGTTGCTAGCGAACTACTCGGCCACAATCCTAAAAGATTGAAGTATCTAACCCTCGCCAACGGTCTGCTCGGCTCAATGGATGACATCCACATCATAAAACCTTGAAGGTCCGCGTCCGCCTTACTTCTCTGCGGACAACCCACTTAATAATATAACGGCTTGAGTAATGAAACCTACGCAAAGTGCGACAACCGCAAACCAGTAGGGTGAGTAGAGGCTGACGTTTTTTGCCAGATAGCCGCCTGCGCCGGAACTGATGATAACTCCCAGCGATAAAGTAGCCTCGTGAATGACCATCTGCTTAGACCGTCTTCTACTGCCACAGGCACCGTAGTATAGGTGCGAGCTGTAGGCGAAGCCGAACGCACAGCCCATAATGACAAATGCCAAGATGAATACAGCGAGCGAGTGGCCAAAAATTATCAGCAGCAACGACATCGAAAGCAGTACCGGGACCGTGAGCAGAAGGACGGATTTGAAATGCCAAAAGGCGAATCTACCTGCAGCGGTCATAACCGAGAAATTGCAGATACCGAAGATAGTAATAATTATGCCGAACCATGTTTCCGAGAAGCCCATTTCTGTGAATAACAATGCAAACTGAGATCGTGAGACTCCAAGGCAGGCCCAGGAACAGAAAAGTGCAATGCGTGCCAACCAGCGAAATCGAAGCAGAGAAGAGAAATTCTCATAGCCTGCTGCCGTGACCTGGCTGGTTTTTTCAAACAAGCTTGTGTGAAGAGAGCCGTCGCGTGCTCTGGTTAGAAACACAAAACATATAACCAAGCACACAGCGGCGGTGACGATGGGCAGCAGTGTATTGAAATCGACCAGCAGACATCCAAGCAAGGGTCCTATTATAGCTGCGCCAGACCAGGCTCCGTTATATGTGCCGAGTCGGCGGTTGAGGGTGGGGCCCTCGAAATCCGCCGAGACCCAGCTCATAAGAAACGGCCAGAAAAGCGACATAGCGGAGCCTGCAACTATTCCGGCTGCAATGACCATCCAGATGTGCGGCGCACTGGCTATGTAATTTCGGGAAAGGGCATGATAGACTAAAACACACATCAGAACGGCTGCCGAACAAATTATCACGGCAGCCGTTCGCGTCGTGTTTCTTGGATTGTGCTGATCTAAGACCGCGCCTGCCACGAGCAGAGAGCACATATATCCGAGCATATTTAACGCCCAGGCGTAGCCGACGTGCTCTTCGGTGCCTCCGATGTTGCGTATGATAAACGGCATAGTCGTCCACCATACGCTGAGACTAATCGCCATCGCAAAGGCCGCACCATATAAGGGCCAGATGCTGTGTGAGCTACTTGCTTGGTTCTTGTTAAAAAGACATTTCATGGTCGTGCATCTGAAAAAGGGTCATTCTATTGCGGCTGCGATACAACGCCACAAGATAATGGCAGAACAGCTATATTCAGGTGAATGCCCAGATAGTTGATGAGTGGATGAATAATGACGGTTGGGTGGAAACAACCGGCGACAGGGCTGTAAAGTCAATGTCCCCTGACCCTATAGCAATAAAAAAGATGCGGCTGCCGGATTTTCATTCAAATGAACCTCGGTATCAGAGATTTAGCCAAATTGCTCTGAAAGTCCTCCTATCAGGATCGATCAAGAACTTGTTCGGACAGCTCCCATCAGTATTGAGTTTGCCTTGCACACACTCTGAATTATCAGACACTTCTATGGCAATAGTACCATCATCACTCAGCAATAGGATTCGAGCAGAGTTGTCAAAGCACATCAATGCCTCAGGACTGAACTGCCTGCGATCCTTAGATAGCCTCCGCAAAAATACAGGCTGGTTGCATTCATTGCCTGACCACCGATAAAGGGCAAAGTTGTCAGCCTCATCGTGAGGCCCGGCAATAATAAAATATGCCTTGTGAAAAGTCGAATACTCCATACTTCTTATACCCAAGCCCGCTAAATCCCACAAAATTATTTCTCCAAAAGCCGGCTCGGCACCAGCCTCTACAACCGCCACAGGATTTGTTAAGGGCACAACAAATGCCTTTCCACTCGGACGTGGATTTCTAAAGCCGATATACAGCACCATACCATCAGCAGACGCGCAGAGTCCTTCTATATTTAGTCCCTGTCTCTTGGGCGCAAGTTTTTTGCGCTCTTTCTCACCAAGCTGTTTAGCTTCCAAACGTGTAACTTTATTAAGATTGAAACGTCGCCCAATATCATTATTTACCAATCGGTCAACAAGGTCTTTACATGGCTTGCCCACCGGCTGAATACTGACTATGTTGTTTTCCACTTTCACAACAGTGGCGAAAAACCGGTACCTGCTTGGTCGCAATTTGCCATCTTTGTTTCGGCCGTGGGAGGTTATCCAATAAATACGTTCTCCAACCTTTGTTGCTCCCTCAATATCCGCCTCCGGATGCTCCTGGTCAACTTCAAGAAAATCTGTCAAGTCGCTGTTTGCTATAGGCAGATCACCGCTGAGGCGGTATATACGCAACACGTTGTTCTCATCATCAGCTACAACAAACATATCATCAGCGATAGGTACCGCCGCTGAGGCATCGCTCATCCCGTGGTAGACGAGAACATCCGCTGAAGCGGAAACCACAGTAGGAAAAACGAAAATCGAAAGAATAAATACACCGGCAGATTTCATATCAGTTATTACCTGCGGGAAGCAGAAAATCACCGAGTGTTCATAATCGCAGTTTCAAATCGGCAGGTTCTAAACAGTCCAGTTCTTTGCGCTCTTGATGAATTTGTATTGAAGGACTATCCCTACGACAAGCGGAATCACAAGCACACCAGGAAGGAACCATTTATGGTTAAACACGAGCGATTCGAGCTTCTCCGCTGCTCCAAGGTACTGGTACATTACCGCCAGAACTCCGACAACGACCAGTCCACTGCCACCCAGACTTGTAAAAAGTATCACTGCTGCCTTGAATATGATAAACGAGATCATACCGCCTGCAATAAGTCCAACAAGCCCCCCTGCCCAGATGTACTGTTCCGGCAGCCCAATGGCAAGCCAGGCGCCACTAGTAAGCACGCCGCCGGCGACTGCGCCCAGGATGCTCACACCCCATCGCATAAGCGGAACGGAGAGAAACGCAAAGGTCGCGATGAATATGATAGCTAACCATATAACATTGCCGCCAATAAGTGCTTTATTAGCCCATACACCGACAAGTAGACCAAGCAAGGCAAAGCATATCGTCACAAGTACCTTAAACACACGCCAGCCATAGAACAAACAAACCGTCCCGAACGATATGAACATCAATGCCTCCATAAGCCCAAGCGCCGTGATCTGGTTCCAGAACAAATCGATAGGGACTATTCCCTCTTGTGCTGTTTCTGCTGTTTGAGTGCTCTCAGCAGCCTGTGCAAGAATTGTGAAGCAATCCATTTTTCACTCCCTGATCTTTCCCTGTAAGGTGAATTGGCTTTCACGCCTTATTATGTAGTCCGCCAGCTTTGTTTTGTTTTTTCCGGTTCCTGTTCTTCAGGAGTAGCTTTTGCTTTTCGCTTCAGGTGCCTGCTCTTAGATCGGTAAAGCAGCAACTGCTCCACGGTACCAAAGGCGGTCATCACGACAAATACTCCTGCATAAAATGGAGCTTTGCTGTCTATTTTAGTTATAGGCTCGGAGCCTTTATATAGTAAAAGCAAAACCATGCCTGTGAAAATCAGCATAGTACCCATTGTCGCACAACAAAAAGCTGTAGACAGGCGCCACAGAAAAATTCCAGCCACAAAACAAACGGCTGCCAGTGCCGCCATTATCAACCATTGATAGACCCGCATCCGGGAAAAAACCTGCCGTATCGCTTCACCGAAATCAACTGCATAGGCCTTAGTTGCTTCAATGCTCGCACCGATGCTCAGAGTTTCACCACTTCGCAATATCCCGGCCGAATGCTCCTGCCTTGTTTCAGTTGCTTCTCCAACGTTAGCTCTTGCCAGGATGGCAAAGGCAATAGCAGCCACCAAGACCGCTGTTAATACTGCGATGAGCAACCTTTGAAAAAACAAAGTAATAACAGCCACTACTGCAGCGGAGATCACAACAGCCACAATATTCTGGCCAATCACGAAAAATCCCAAAGTGGCCCCAATAATTACGCCCAAAAGTGCAAACAGAAGTTTTCTGAAACCAAGTCCGCCGAGCCAGACGAACAGGCCAACAACGACGGCTATAAGCCCAGGAACGACCAAGGCGATAGGACTTAGTACGCCAGAGTCAGACTGAAAATTTTGCAAAACCTCAAGCATAATCTGTGACCTGCAGCTCGCTGTTCGAAGCTCGTACCGCGATTCACAAACTAAACACTAACGACTGAATACTGATAACTTATTTATCGGTCAATTGACCCAATTCCCGTTAGATGATTGAGAAAATAGGGGGATTAGGACCAATTCTGCACAAAGATTCCAGGTAGACCAGTAAAAGTCCTATATTTCTATTGACGTTTATGTCTGAACATAATAAAATTGTTTAATCATCGCGAGTTAAGCAACGAAGGAAGATATATTCCATTTCGATAGTGTGTTTTGCGCAGAGAATCCGGCTGTAATTAGGACAGGGGAGTGGTAAAAGTATAATTAATGAGAAAACACGAAATTTCCGAGATTAATGAAGCAAAGTTTTAGCTCGATAATCTGGATTTACGTGCGGAAAAGTGAGATTGAATAAAGGAATTGTATTATGTGCAGAAAATTTGTTTATTTAGCTTCTATTATTTTGCTGATGGTAGGGTTTATACAAGCTTCGCCACAACCGAATGTTATCTTCTATGATGATAGCAATCCGCTGAGGATGGACATCAACCAAAATGCCTTGTTCGCGGTGAGGTTCACTCCTACGCAGCCTTTTAACCTCAGAGCAATTTATTTCATGGTCCGCAACGATTATAACACTACCGATGGATGCACTCTGTGGGTAGCTCCAAACAGTGGAGGTTTACCCGCCTGGCCTGCAACCTATGTTGGATATGCGCCGCCGCCACTTCCGGATAGGACATGGATCCAGTTTGACCTTGCCGGCCCAATGTATTTCCAGGGTGATTTCTTCGTGGTAGTGCGCCAAATGGGCGGTCCTTCTCCCGGTCCAGGTTTTTGGATTGGTATCGATTACGGCACCACTACTTACAGAACCGTTAAGTCCTACGACAACGGACAGGGCTGGTTGGATGAACCGTTGGGTGATGCCCTAATTCGAGTTGGAGGGATGTATGAAACGGGTCAACCACTTGCCGACTACGGCGATGCGCCGGATCCGCAATTTCCAACATTATACACAACACAGAGCACACCATATCCCGATAGAAGAGGACCATACCACTTAGACGTGATGAAAGAATGGATAGGACCTACGAGTCCATCCACGACAACTATGGAAACTCAGGCCCTTATAGTTAACAATGACTTCGACGATGCCACTATCTTAGTCAGACGAGCTATCATTAGCGGTGTACCAACACAAATTGGTTTTGTCAGTGTGCCAATAACAGTTGCAGCCGACACAAGTGGAGACATTCGATACATGAATGTCCTTGTTGACCTCAATAGAAACGGACAGTGGGCAGCCTACGACTATGGAGGGCCGACTCCTCAGGAAGAATGGGTGGCGAAGAACGTGGCCTTGGTCTTCCCCGGCACAAAAACTTTCGTACAGGTGAATGTTCCGTTTGTGTGGCTTGATAACAACATCGGCATCGGCTCGGCAGTATGGCTGCGTGCAACACTAACCACAGAGATCATTGACCCCAGCATATTCGGCTTTGGCAATCCAGGCTGGGACGGTTCGGGACCCGATGCGGGCTTTGCTCGTGGGGAGACCGAAGACCATTTCGTTATTCTATCAACGTTTGCATTTCATCCGGTACCGCCGGGACGTAAGCCGGCTGGTCCACCACTACCGCAACCTCCGCCTGGTGCTGGACCCAGCGGCGGTCCAGGAACCGCACCTGGTCCTGATCCCGGTCCCGGCATGGCGGCTGAACCTATTGATAAAGTAAAGAAACATCCGGTGCCGGACATTCGACAGGAGCCGAATGAGTGTGCACCAACATCTACAGCTAATTCCTTGTATTATCTCGGTGCGGCATACGGCTTCAGCGAAAAGTTGCCTGGATCACCGGAAAGCCCAAGAGAGCTTATAGAGCTGATTAAAGAGAAAATGAAGTGGTCTTATAAACATGGAGTTTATGACTCTGATTTCATCTCTGGAAAGGCTGATATCACCGATGAGCTTGATTTGCCGATCGTAACCACTCACAAGGACGATGGTGAAGGCAATATCCCAAGTATTGCCTGGATACTGTCAGAATTGAAGCGTTGCGAAGATGTAGAACTCGGCATGACATTCGATGATCCAAATAAAGGAGGTCACTGGGTCACAGCTACAGGATACGCGAAGTATGCAAACGGTGATATTGTTATTGAGGTGCATGATCCGGACGATAACCTGGATGGAGAGGATGTCTTTCGGCTTGGAGACCGAGGTGATGGATATCCGAGCTTGTTAGACTACCCGTTATTGAACCGAATTGATATTGCCGTAGCTGAAAGTCCCAGATGTATTGCGGGCGGCATTGAAGGTGACATTAACAAAGACTGCATCGTCAACTTCGAAGATATTGCGATTTTAACAAAAAATTGGCTTGCTGAGTGCACCATCGAAGTAGAATGTTTCCCCAGCGACCATCCGGATTATGCTGAATGGGTAGTCGCCGGCAAGCCAGATTGCTGGTGCTGCCCAGCTCAGTGCCACGGCGATAGCAATTGCGATGGATTTGTTGGAGATTTCGAACTATTGTCCGTTACATACGCAGTAGGTACCGAGTACCCCGATCCTGACTATGAACCTTGCTTTGACTATGACCACGATTTAAGTATCACTTTCAACGACTTAAACACTGTGGTCCAATGGTACCTGACGGAGCCTCCTACTTGCTGGTAGTCCGGTAGGAGCTTTTTACGTAGTACGTGATGCGTAGTGTGCATTGCGTTAAATTTACACACAATACGATATACGAATCAAATGCGGATGAGAGGAGTCGAACCTCCACGCCCCGAAGGGCACAGGCACCTGAAGCCTGCGCGTCTGCCAATTCCGCCACATCCGCTAAACAATAAAAAATTATGCGAGATTCATAAAAGCTCGTCAAGAATTTTAATGTGACTCCGGCCCTATTACCTCAATCTGCGCACGTTAGACGTGAGATTACCCACTGTCCTCAGGATGGCGGTTAGCCTCCTTTTGCAGTTTGTATTCAACACTATCAACAAGGGCAAGCCAAGACGCCTCAATGATATTTTCAGAGACACCAACCGTACCCCAGATGGATTGCTTGTCCCGTGACTCGATTATCACGCGCACTCGGGCGGCAGTGCCGGCACCGGCATTGACAACACGAACCTTATAGTCGATAAGGTGAACTTCCCTAATATGCGGATAGAAACCCTCCAATGACCTTCGCAAAGCAGCATCCAGGGCATTAACCGGGCCGTCGCCCTCGCCAACAACGTGCTCGACTTTATCAGCCACCTCGAGCTTAACTGTGGCCTCGGTGACAAGCTCACCTGTTCTACGCTTCTCGACGTTAACGTGGTATTTAATCAAGTCAAAAAACGGTTTGTACGTACCCATAATCTTCTTGACCAGCAGTTCAAAGCTCGCGTCGGCAGACTCAAATTGATAACCCTCGTTCTCCAGCTCTTGTACTCTGCGGAGTATCTTTCCGGCCAATTTTTTGTCCTGGGTGATCCTTTCCTTTTCAAGTTCGGCCAGGACGTTGGACTTGCCACTTAGTTCAGATATAAGAAAACGCCTTTCATTGCCAATAAGCTCCGGAGCTATGTGCTCGTAGGTGCGCTTGCTTTTTCGCAAGGCATCCACGTGCAGGCCCGCTTTGTGCGCAAAGGCACTTTCGCCCACGTACGGCATGTTCATTACCGGCGTCAAGTTGCCCATCTCAAAAATAAAGCGGGACACTTCAGTCAGCGTTTTGATTTTCTCCGGACTGAGAATATCGAAGCCCATCTTAAAGGCAAGGTTTGGTACGACAACGCACAAGTTTGCGTTGCCACATCGCTCACCCAGACCATTTATGGTCCCCTGAACATGGCGGACACCAGCCTTAACGGCAGCAAGGCAATTAGCTGTTGCACAATCAGTATCGTTGTGGGTGTGAATCCCAATTGACATAGTGTTAAAATGCCCGCAGACCGTTTTCGTGATATTGTACACCTCATCGGTTAAGCAACCGCCGTTAGTGTCGCAGAGCACCAGCACATCAGCACCGGCTTCGGCGGCGGCAGACAGGACCTTCATCGCATATTCAGGGTTTACTTTGTAGCCATCGTAAAAGTGTTCGGCATCAAAGATCACTTCAAGACCATGCTTTTTCAAGTACTCGACTGACTCAGCACAAATAGTCAGATTTTGGTCCAATGAACAGCCAAGCACCTCTTTGACGTGCAGGTCCCACGCCTTTCCTACAAGGGTGGCTGCTGATGTTTTACAGGCAAGTATCGAGTTGAGAGAGACATCATCCGTGACGTTAGTATCGGCTCTGTGGGTACTGCCGAAGGCTACAAGCTTGGAATTGTCCAACGACAGTTCTGCTATCCGCTTAAAGAACTGCATCTCTTTAGGATTTGAAGCCGCGTAACCCCCTTCGATATAATCAAGACCAAGCTGGTCAAGACATTTAGCTATCGAAAGTTTGTCCTCGAGCGAAAAGCTAACCCCTTCGGTCTGCATGCCATCGCGTAGAGTTGTATCGTAAAGTTTTATTTTTTCCATGGACAATATAGTATTTGACTATTAGTTCGCCACGTTACATCACAATTTCAGTATGAACGAATTTTACAATCCCCGGCCCGAATGTAAAGGGTAAAGTCCTGTGCCGAGCAGTGGACGGCAGCCACCAAGCGAGATAAGAAAAGCCAGCCAAAAAGCCTGAAAAGTCCTTGCAAGTAAGCCCAGAAAAATATAGAATCCTAGTTTTGTATAAATTGGTACAATAGAATACTTCGACCTTTATTGACAATGACCTTAGTACAGATATTGCAACAGACCTGCATTATAGTTCCGCTGGAAGGCAAAGACAAAAGATCTATTATAACCGAGCTGATTGATCTGCTCGACTCAAACAGTTTATTGCTCGACAGAGATAGTGCCCTGCAGGCGGTCCTTCTGCGTGAGCAGACCCGCAGCACCGGAATCGGCTCCGGCATCGCCATTCCTCATGGCAAATGCAAAGCTGTTAAGGAACTGGTGATGGCAATTGGGATAGCACATGAACCTATTGATTTTGAAAGCGTCGACGGAAAACCCGTGACGATTGTGATTCTGCTGGTATCACCAACCGATAAAACCGGCCCACATATTCAGGCCCTCGCCAAAATAAGCAAACTAATGCTTGACGGACAATTCAGACAGTCGCTCGAGAAGGCAACATCTGCCCAAGAGGTATATGAGCTTCTGAGCAATAAGGAAAACGAATGAGCTAACTATGATTTTCCGCCAAGCCCGGAGTCTCAGTTGACCTCGCCTTATACCAATCATAAAAATATATGCGCTGCTACTCGGCAATTCACCAAATAAGTAACCCAACGACAGATAACCCCCATACTTTCTTGCGTGCATCTGCGATTCTCGTCGCTAGCACCTGCGGTTATGCGAGTGCAGGCGCAAGACGAGGCAGCAGGTGAAAGCAAGAATGGGGGCTATTGATTCCTGTATAACCAATGATACAACACAGGAGATACAAAACAAAAATGTCATTCCCGCGAAGGCGGGAATCCAGCCACTTTATTGTTTATTGTTGTTTTCTGGACTCCTGCTTTCGCAGGAGTGACAAGTCTAGATAATTTTCTTTAGCATTATTATTACAGGCGTCAATAAATAAAGGTATCTATCTATCCGGCTTGACAATGAATACGAAATAAACGGACAAAGCGCATTTATTTCGTGGTTGAGTTCTCCCATAGGATAAGGCCGAGTTCATACGGATTAATCAGGTCACGGTGCTTCGGAAGTACTCTGATAGCCACGCCATGCTGACCTGTTTTTCTACAGCGCATCGAACCAACAAACCAGTGCTCGCCATCTTGTTCAGAGGTTTGCCCGTAATCCAGTCTCACAGCCGAACCATCATTGATATGGCCCCAGCTATCTACAGGTCCGTGATAAAGTTCAACTGCGACATCATGCGGTCTAACCTTGCCAAGCTTAACCAGGGCTCGGATGGTCAATTCTGAGCCGACCTTTAACTGCGGACGTTTGGGATTTAGCCGTTCGTTAGCTTCACCATTATTGATCTGCATTATCACATCCCTGACGGCAAATTCGGGCCAGGCTTGTCTTATCTCAGACTTCCACCTAGAAATTTCGCGTGCCCTGGCCATAGCTTCCGCATTCAGGTACCGCCATCTGGCTGCTGCCGGATTGTAGAACCTCCGTGTATACTCAGCCACCATCCTATGCGTGTTGAACCGAGGCGCTATCGACTTTATCGAGCTTTTCATTCTGCGTATCCAGAGCCGCGGCAGATTGTCGGCTGGCCTCGTGTAAAAAAGCGGAATAACTTCATTCTCCAGAATGTTGTACAATGCCTGTGACTCGACTATGTCCTGATATTCGGTATCATCGTAGATCTCACCTGACCCGATAGCCCAGCCTCTTTCGGGTGTATAGCCCTCACACCACCACCCATCAATAGTGCTCATATTCAAAACGCCATTAATCGCTGCTTTCATACCGCTTGTGCCACTCGCTTCCATTGGTCGGCGAGGATTACTCAACCAAACATCAACGCCACTGACCAACACCCTGGCAACATCGATATCGTAGTCTTCCAAAAATACTATCCTGCGTCTGAGCTGATCCTGCGAGGCGAAGTGGATAATGTTACGAATGATATCCTTGCCCGCAGCATCTTTGGGATGCGCTTTACCAGCAAACACGAGTTGCGTAGGTCGCTGAGGGTCGGTCAACAGCTTCACAAGCCGACTGCGATCTTTCAGCAATAAATCGCCCCTTTTGTAGCTGACAAACCTTCTGGCAAAGCCTATGGTCAACACCTCCGGGTCGAGGACGGTTTCTGCTCGATCCAACTCGGAGTGATAGGTGCCTCGGCGCTGCAATTGAACCTTAAGCCGACTGCGCGCAAAAATAATCAACTGCTCCTTGCAGCGTTGATGTGCACTCCAGAGTTGCTCGTCAGGAATCTGGTCAACATTATCCCAGATTGACTTGTCATTTGACTGCTCAGACCACCCAGGTCCAAGATACCTTTCATATAAATTGTCCATCTCTTCAGAAAGCCAACTCTTTGTATGTACACCATTGGTGATCGATATAATCGGCACTTCTTCGACAGGAAGACCCGGCCAAAGACCAGACCACATCTGACGTGACGTATGCCCGTGTAGCTTGCTCACACCGTTGACGTAGCCGCTAAGCTTGATAGCCAAAATAGCCATCTTAAATGGCTCATTATCATCGTCAGGAAGTATTCTACCCAACGCCAGGAATTGATTTCTATTGATTCCAAGATGAGGAAAATAGTTACCAAAATATTTATCCATCAGCTCAACACGAAAATCATCAAGTCCGGCTTTTACGGGCGTATGCATTGTAAAAACGCTACCAGCCCTTGTGGCTTCGATAGCTTCATCAAAAGTCATATTCTTATTACTTCGTAACTGGCGGATTCTTTCCAGCACCATAAAGGCAGCGTGCCCTTCATTCATATGGCAAATAGCAGGGGAAATATTCATAGCTGCTAGAGCCTTTAGGCCGCCGATCCCCAGCATAATTTCCTGACGGATTCTCAACTCACGGTCGCCGCCATAAAGACTGCTGGTAATCATACGATCTGCAGACGAGTTGGCTGGAATATTGGTATCCAGCAGATACAGCTTAGCCCGGCCGACCGAAACAGACCAGATTTGCGCCAACACACATCGGCCGGGGTACTCAACGCTGATCGTCAAAGGCCTGCCGCTATCTTTGCACACCAGCTTGATAGGCATATTGTGGACATCGTTTTCAATGTAAGCCTCTTGCTGCCAACCATCGATGTTCAAGTACTGGCGGAAATAACCTTTCTGATACAGCAGACCTACGCCGATCAGAGGCACACCAAGATCCGAGGCGCTTTTTAGGTGGTCACCAGCGAGAATTCCAAGACCGCCAGCGTAAACAGGAAGACACTCGTGAAGGCCAAATTCGGCACTAAAATATGCAATCATCGGCTCAGTGGCACGCGAACAGACTTTCTCAAACCAAGTGGGGCCGGTAAGGTACGAATTGAGTTTTTCAGTTGCCCGCTGCAGATCACGGATGAAACTTTGGTTCGTTGCAAGCGCTTCCAATTTAGCCTGTGAAACGCTGCCGAGAAGCTTGACCGGGTTGTGGCCAGAGGCTAACCACAGATTGCTGTCGATGCGCTTGAACAATTCCATAAAATCAGCGTTCCAAAGCCAAAACATATTCTTGACAATTGTCTGAAGGCCCTTCAAGGGGTCCGGCAGAGCTGGCAGAACAGTGAAGCTATGCACATTTGGCATTTGTGCCTCTCCAAAATGTAAGTGTTTTATCTACAAACACTAATAGATCATCACTAACTGTTTTTTCATCAATTTAATCGGCAAATACGCTCTAAAGCTTAACAGTAAAAAAACCCTGCAAATGAGTGATTTGACATGCTTTGTAGGTCCTATATTTATTGATTCCAATAAGCTAAGAGTTGAAAAAATAAAAAGGCCTGCATCACACAGGCCTTTTTATTAATTGCTGGCTTACCTCCACTGGTGCCGTAAGAAAGGATTTTGAAAAGAACCCATTATTTCCAAGTGGGCAATCGTTGCTTGTGTCCGAAAGTCCTATCGAGTAGGCATTTCCGGTCCGTCAAGGCCTGATTTCCCTGAGTATGGGTATCGGTTCTTTCAAACGTCCACTTTCTTTACGAACACCGCAGGGGTCAGCCTGCAATATTCCCTTCTATCAAATCTAAGGCAAAAAGTCAAGACAATACCGGCGAACCCGGACGGCTATTCCGGCTCTTCCAGCCTTGATCTATATATATCTTTCGACCCCTCAGACGACTTTTCTAAAGGCAAATTTAAAATTGAATAATCAAAAAGATAGCTCCTACCATGCCGGTAATGGCTAAACACAAATAATACCAATCATAGAAAGAATATGCTCTGCTACTCGGCAATTAACCGAATAAATAACCCAACGACAGATAACCCCCTTGCTTCCTTCGGAAGAAGGATAGGGAGCAAGACGAGGCAGCAGGCGAAAGCAAGAATGGGGGCTAAATACAGGAATCTATCCGGCTTGGTAATGAATACCAAATAAACGGACAAAGCGCATTTATTTTATATGATCCGTATAAGATTCTATTTGCCCGCGAAGTATGAAACCATTTCGGCAAGTCAAACGAACCACGAGCATGCCAATGGGCGAATTTCCGTTATGAGTTCTTTATATCTGAGTGATGTTTATCAGAAGCGCCGCCTTCTATCACCGCCACTTCCCCCTTCTCGCCGACGTTGTTCTGTGCGGGGTCGAGCCTCATCAACAGTAACACTTCGTCCCTTCACAGTTTTGCCGCTCAGACCGGTAATCGCAGCCTGGGCTTCACTTCGGGATGGCATTTCCACAAACGCGAATCCTCTTGACTCGCCACTAAACCTGTCCTTTACAATATTGATGGACTCGACCTGTCCAAAAGCCTCAAAAGCCTGGCGCAGGTCCACCTCGGTCGCATCATGCGATAAATTGCCTACATAGATGTTCACTTGGCTTTCCTTTTCTTAAAGCTTGACTATAAAAAATCATCCCGGAATTCCGGCCCTTATTGCTCATCGCTAATAACGGCTTTACGCTTAAAACGGCACTATCTCCGCAATATGGCTGATTTTTCTTACTATGTCAACCAATTTTCCTAATCTTTTTACTACTTATCGGCCCATCGTCACGCAATACACGCTACACAGTCCGTAACTCAACTGCCACCAACTTACTGAGATTTTTCACGATGTCGGCCTGAAAACCGTCGACCACCTCATGGATCAGTGTACCGTCTTCATCCCTAAATCGCAGTGAAAGGGTGACACTTTTGTTGCCGGAGGGGATACCTTTTCCACGGTATATGCCGACAAACTGGATGTCTTCAAGTTCAGGTGAGGCTTTGCTTCTGACGGCCTCACTAATATCAGCCCAGCAGATTCCTTCGCCCACAACATCAGGGAAACGTGTTTCTGAGCAAGCCACCAGGCCTTACGGCACCGCCGTAAGTTCAAATTCATGGACTCTCACTAACCAGCCAGTTGTCGGCCATGATAGCTAAATCCCGTAAGTCGACGCGGCCGTCCCGACTGGCATCGCCAGGAATGAGACTTTGCTCGTACCTGAGAACCTGCGAAGCCGTGTAAAATCGCTCGTACACCTCTGCCGGCGTCAGTGCCCTGCTATACATACGCACTTCATCGATCCTGTAGGGTGTAGAGCGGAAGAGCGGCGTGTCCCCGGCCGGAACAGGTCCCCCAATAGTAGTGGGATTAGTATGCGTCAGCACTGTGACATGGTCCTTCGACGCCCACAGCGTACCGTCGATGTATGAGCAGATCCGCTGGCCATCATATGTGCCTACCACGTGATACCACCGCCGCGCTTCGAATTCCGGCTGATGTTCACACGATGCCTCTTCGCCAAGTACGGCAAAACCAAACCGTAAGGGATCGTCAGAGTCGTGAAGGCCCGCAGTAAGCTTATAGACTTCGCCCTTCTCAATTAGGGGAATGGTCACAAACGCACCCTCCGGCACGCCCTCAAAGCTGACCCAGGCTGAGACCGTTATCTGGCCTGTGGCGACAGTTTCCACGGTGACGTCCTCGATACTCACATAGTCGTCACCGTCGAACTCAAGTGCCATGCCAGGAATGTTAATTGGAGTGGCCATATGACAAGGATCGCCGATTTTCGCTCCGTGATGTACGTTTCCTGACACATCATGGAGTAGTTCACCTTCACCTTCGTAAACTGGATAGTATGCGACCAGGCCGTTTTCACCTATGAGGCTAACCTGCACATCGTCATAGGCTTCGAGCTCGCCGTCAGAGGCCGTCAGACGCAGCACATAGGTGCCGTACTCATAGAACGTCGCAACTACGAGATAACTACTATCAGGATCCTTCAGGTCCATCCTGCCGTCGTCCACATCAACGTCGCCCGGGCCACTGACCACGCTCCACTCGACCGTCATCTGGCCTGAGGGGTCTGGCAGGCCGTCGTCCGTGACACTGCCAACAAGCGGTACAGGATAAGGAATCGGTATCGGCACGGGTGTACCGAAGACATGGATCGTGACCGGCATTAACAACCGGCGGATTATTTATGAGATCATGAAGCTGCCAGAACTTGTTGCCGGTTAGGGTCTTGTCGTACAAAGGATACGCATATTGAATCCAGTTACTCTCTTTAACCGTCCCACTGACCGTAGTCGCATTCACAAATACATAGCCTGATAAGGGCTCCGGGACTATTATGTTGTAGAACTCGTAAACAGGAACATCCGGAACCTCCAGCCCATACCCTCCAGTTGAATCCGTGGCGGTGCTCACGAGAAGAATTCCTCGTTCACCAGAATCGTTGGAGCCATACAGCCCGACCGTTACGCCCTCAAGCGGCGTGCTTTGATCTCCCACTTCTCCTTCGTAGATGCGTCCCGAGAGACCGTCCTGACCATTCGCCACGCTTCTACTTGCACTAATTATCAAAGCTAAAAGCAATAAATATGATATCTTAGTTTTCATCTTGTTAGTCCTCCACAAATGGCTAATATTTCACGGCGCACAGTTTGCGCACCATTATTTGGCTATTGAATTTCGCAGAATTGCACTCGTAACTTCACCCTTTTCCACGGCGACCCTGCCTCTCACAAAAACGCTTAACTCTGGGATTATAGGGCTTGAGAATCCGCTGTCAACCGATTTGTGAAAAAAACGAGAAGAGTATGAAATAACCGATCAACGCCGCTAAACCTATAATATGGCGGGAATCAACCGGTTCGCAGTTTTGCCCCGATGGATTTTGCCAGGCTCTCCACTATTTTAGCCTGGAAGCTGTCGACAGTTTCGTGAGTCAGTGTGCCGTCTTCGTCTCTGAAACGCAAAGATAAAGTGACGCTCTTTTTGCCGGATGGAATTGACTTGCCGCGATATATCCCGACAAACTGAATATTTTCTAACTTACCAAGTGCTTTGCTATTAACGGCCTCAGCAATATCAGCCCAGCGAACCGTCTCATTCACAACAATCGAAAGGTCCCGTTCAATCGCTGGAAACCGTGGGATTGGCCTGACACTTATTGGGCCTTTCTGCAGAGATGCAAGTTGCTCAAAGTCCAGCTCCGCCCCGCATGGCGCCACATCCTTGAAATCAAACTTATCCATCACCGCTTGCGAAAAAATTCCTGCCGAACCTATGACCTGCTCATTGACCAGAATCTCAGCGCCCACCTCGGCCCATTTCACATTGGTTGGATTGAAAATAATCGAGATATTCCTATCAATACTTCTGACAAGACCTTCAATCACGCCCCGCAAGTCTCTGAATTCACTATCACATACGAAGGCCAAGTTAGCTTTTTCAGTTGGCAGAGCATCCTTTCGACCTGCCGGCACAAATGAATCAGCAATCTCAAAAATCCGGCACGGTCTATTCTTGACATTAAGATTCGTTTTTAACACTCCCAGCAAAGAACCAAGAAGGCTCTGGCGAAGTATATTCGCACCTTTCCTGGTGACATCGCTTACGCTCAAATGCTCAGTGATACTGCCGCCGGCAAAAAGCTGGGCTACAGAATTATCGACAAAACCGACGTTGATAGTCTCGTAAAAGCCACAGCCGTTGAGATATCTTATAACCGACTGGGTAAGCTGATGACGAAGATCGGCTGGGACGGCTTCAATTTCAATCTTGCGCCTGGTAGGCACCTTATCGTAACCATGTACGCGTGCCACCTCTTCGATCAGGTCAGCCTCACGATAAACATCACTTCGCCATGAAGGGACCGTACAAACCGCTGAATCACCGTTAAGCTTCGGCTCGAAACCCAAAGCCGACAAAATGCGCACTACCTCTTTGGTAGATACCTTAATCCCAAGCAGCTTGTTAAGACGAGGCAGCCTCAATGTCACCTGTTTTGGAGCAGGCTTTTTGGGATAAATATCTACGATACCCTTTGCTACCTTGCCGCCGGCAACCTGAGTGATAAGCTGGCAAGTTCTGGCCGATGCCCAATCTATATTCTCGATGTCAACTGTGCGCTCGAAACGAAAAGCCGCCTCTGAAGGCAGTGCAAGTTTGCGAGAGGTTGTACGTACGCTTACAGGGTCAAAATATGCGTCCTCCAGCAGGATCGCTGTTGTTGAGTCGTTAACTTCGGTTTCCAAACCACCCATGACCCCGGCAATCGCTACCGTCCTGCGATTGTCGGCAATAATAAGCATGTTGGGATCGAGATCACATTGAGTACCATCGATGCTCACTATTCGCTCACCTGCGATGGCTCGCCTGACTATTATTTTGCCGTCGGCAATCCTGGCATAATCGAAGGCATGTGGCGGCTGACCTGTCTCCATCATCGCGTAGTTGGTTGCATCAACTACGTTGCTGACACTTCGCAGGCCAACCGCTTCGAGGCGTTTCCGCATCCAATCGGGCGATGGCCCAATCTTGACACCTTCGATAATGCGAGCGGTGTATCGGCCACACAACTCAGGTTCGACAATCTCAACACTGGCAAGTTCGCTTACATTCTTTTCTGACTCGTCCAATTTGACCTTCGGCATCCTTAGCTCTTTGCCGGTCGCAACAGCCAATTCACGGGCAATGCTAATATAGCTCAAGCAGTCCCCACGATTGCTGGTCACCTCCACATCAATAACAGCATCGTCGCCCAGATATTCTATGCCTTCGCATGGAAGACCCAAGTTGCTTAATATCTCTGCGGTTTGCTCGGCTGTAAGGCCGGTCTCGATATAATCATTTAGCCAACTTAATAGAATCTTCATATCAGCACCGGAAAAGAAAAAGTGATAAAATCGATAACAACTTTATCTTCGCAGGGCGCTGCTGTCAACGCTGCAAAAGGGCCACGCTTAGAAAAACAGGCGAATTAGGGCTTTTGTGTTGCTGTTTGCGCCTTATAATATGGCGGTCAAAATGCGATAAGTTTGTTTACGGAGCAAGCTATGGTAAAGTCCAAGTTATTGGCACTGCCGATTGTCTTCACAGTTATTGGCTCAATGCTCGCAGGCTGCGTTGAGCGCAAGCTGACAATCAACACCCAGCCGCAGGGAGCGCTAGTGCTGTTGAACGATGAGGAAATTGGTTTGTCACCGGTAACCGTTTCCTTCGAGTGGTACGGCGATTACAATGTCAGAATAACCAAGGAAGGCTACGAAACGCTAAATACCCACCGCGAGTTAAAAGCACCATGGTACGACCAATTTCCGTTCGATTTCTTCGCCATGCTAAATCCAAAGAGAACCGTCGATTCGTATGAATGGACATTTGAACTTGCTCTGCAAAAGGAGCCAACCAGAGAAGAGCTAATCCAGAACGCACAAGAGCTAAAGGAACAGCTTAACAGCGAGTGACATTGATTTTGGTCGGCTGCGATTCCGGGAGCGGGTCTGGTCACGATGGTCATTGTGTTAAAGGCAGTGAATCTGCTGTTGGAGGGAATTGGGATGATTTTAGCTGTTGACAGGCTTTTGGATATGCTGCGAACAGCTGTTAATGTATGGGGCGACTCTTGTGGAGCAGCCGTAGTCGCACGATTGGAAGGCGAACAATTAGACCAGGTAGCCCTCATCAACAACCGAGCAGAGAAGAACTAATACAAAATGCTGAAGAATTTGAGAAACAATTTTCAACCACGTATTTAACAGTAAGCATAACCTGAAGGACTAACTATAAAGAATTGGGGGATTCGATAATGTGCGATTTTAAGAATAAATTCCAGAGATGGATGGACTTGTGGAAAGGTGATGATGAGAATTCGATTCTCAAACAAATTCGTGATATGATGTGGTTTGCTGCGATATTTGATATTTTAAAACAAGTACATAATATTTCATTGTCTTACAATAACAACAAAGAACTGCCAAACTGGGCTTTTTGGAATTTCATATACTATAGCTACTTTGAGATACAAACTAACGCTATCATGCGGTTGCTTGACAAAAGGAATGATGTGATTTCTTTAAGACGATTAGTAATTGATATTCAGAATAATTATCAATGTCTTACACGTAAGAACATACTGGACGTTCTTGGACTTCCGTATGATTATACAAGTGGCTTAACAAGGAGACCTATCGACAATACAAATCAAAGTGAGTTTAATCGATGTGTAACAGCAGAATACATGCACGAACGGATCGACAATTTGGCGGGTATCTCGTCTACAGATCAGAGAAATCCGACAGATACGATTAAGAGATGCGTACTTGATTGGATTGAGAAACGGTTTGAGGCTGTTGAGTTGAAGGATATAGAAAAATATAGGCATAAATTCGTGGCGCACGCTGCAACTCCTGAAAGTAGGAACTGGATGAATACAAACGATATGAAGATAACACTTCGTAAAATTTCTGAGGCTCACAAAATATTATGTGAGACAGCAAACTTTATTGCACAAAGTATACTATGCGACGGTCAAATGAGTTTTTTGGCCGGTAATATACTGGTTGTTTTTGAGAATTTAGATAAGCCATTAGCATCGCAGGATGATATAACGGCTATGCGTAATCAATTCGGAGGTTACGAGAAACAAATAAAGCAATGGTGCAATTGGGATTGGTCAAGTGAGTTTGGGAAATCGTGCACTTAATGTTTATTTAAATGATGCGTGAGAATGACCTCACAGCAGATTTTCCCGATACCAACTTATCGAAAGCTCCAGGCCTTCTTAAATGATACTGTTGGTTTGAAGGCGATCTGGTCTTACACGACAGTATTGTCGTCCTACAATGACAAGAGCCCTACTGCATCGGCTTTGCAGGCTTTAATATTTACCCAACAACAATCAAGAATTAACTTCCAAAGAATACCTAAGATACTTAGGTATTCTTTTAAAGCCGGTACACAGTTGTTAATTTAACCGGTTTATGAACTGGCCAGAGAGGTGTTTTCCATAAGAGAAACACCTAAGGGAATCAACGTGTTCATACAAAAGGAAAGTGAGAACATACCATCGGTCTTTGCTTTCGCTCAGCATGACAGAATCACAGAAGATTTTCACGGTACCAATTTATCGAAAGCTCCAGGCCTTCTTAAATGATACTGTTGGTTTGAAGGCGATCTGGTCTTACACGACAGTATTGTCGTCCTACAATGACAAGAGCCCTACTGCATCGGCTTTGCAGGCTTTAATATTTACCCAACAACAATCAAGAATTAACTTCCAAAGAATACCTAAGATACTTAGGTATTCTTTTAAAGCCGGTACACAGTTGTTAATGTAACCTGTTTATGATCTGGCCAGAGAGGAGTTTTCAATAAGAGAAACACCTAAGGGGATCAACGTGTCCATACAAAAGGAAAGTGAGAACATGCCGTCGGTCTTTGCTTTCAGAGATGACAGAGTCACAGAAGATTTTCACGATACCAATTTATCGCAAGCCCCAGGCCCTGCTTAAATGATACTGTTGGTTTGAAACCGATTAGGTTTTGGGCAGCGGTGATGTCGGCGAGGGAGTGTTTTACATCGCCGGGGCGTGGGTCGGTGTAGACCGGCTTTACATTCTTGCCAAGAATTTCATTTATCATATCAATAATTGCATTCACCGTAACAGCTTCGCCGCAGGCGATATTGACAACTTCGCCCTTCGTTTTTTTCGCTCGCGCAGCGAGTAAATTAGCTTCGACAACATTATCAATGTAAGTAAAGTCCCTGCTTTGCTCGCCGTCGCCATAAACAGTCGGCGGCTGATCTTTTAATATAGCTGTTACAAAAGCAGGAATAGCAGCGGCATATTGACTGGTCGGGTCCTGGTACGGGCCGAAGACATTAAAATACCGCAGTGAAATCGTCTCTAAGCCATAAACTTGGTAGAAGACCGAACAATAATACTCGCCCACCAGCTTACCCACCGCGTAAGGCGAAAGCGGACTTGGCGGCATCGTCTCGACTTTGGGCAAGGTGGGTGTGTCACCGTAGGCTGAGGAACTTGAGGCATATACAAACCGTTTTATGCTGGCATTACGAGCGGCTAAAAGAAGTGTAAACGTTGCATCAATACAATGTCGGTGCGTAGCAGCGGGGTCATCAACACTTCTTGGCACAGAGGGCAAAGCACCCTGATGCAAAACGACGTCAATATCTTTCATAGCTGAACGAGCAATCTGTTCGTCGCCCATATCAGCTTCGATAAATTCGATCTTCCCAATAATGTCAGAAAGATTGCTTTTTTTACCCGTCAGCAGATTATCAACAACTCTGACAAAGCAGCCTTGCGCAACGAGTTTTTTACAGATATTCGAGCCGATAAAGCCCGCTCCTCCGGTTACCAAGAATTTATCCATTGAGATTACACCTCATCAAACAAGTTTAGCGCACAAAAGAAGATTCCCATTCTACGAATTCTCTCGCAAAATGGGAACCTTGTTTTTTTGAAATCACCGGCTAAAGCCAGAGACTTCATGAAAAAACAAGATATAACCTTTACAAGCCTTATGTTGCGCCGGCAAGCTGCGTCTGGTATTTGCGGTAGGACTTGAACTGTTCTCGGAAGTAGCCGCCCTTCATCGCCTGCGCCGCAAAAAGCACACAGCCAGCTATTTTGACGCCTACTTCTCTCAGTTCGAAAATTGCTCTTTGAGCAGCGCCTCTCCTTGTGGCAGCGGCGTTGAGTACCAAAATTGATTCGTCAACAAGCCTGGCCAGCACTTTGGTGTCACTGACCAGTAATACAGGTGGGCTGTCAACAACAATGTGATTGTAGTTCTTTCTTTGCTCGGTAATCAGTTCCGCCATGCGTCGACTGGAGAGTAGTTCCGCGGGATTGGAAGGCATCGTCCCTGAGTCAATTAGGTCAAAGCCCGTGATGCCGCTGGACCGTATCGCTTCTTTGTAGCCACACTTGCCGGTGAGCAATGTGCTCAGTCCAGAATTGCCATGCTCAATCCGCGAGTTATTGGCTTGTGTTCTGGGGAAAAGCGTCTGCAAGCTCGGCCGCCTGAAATTCGCATCTATAAGCAGCACCTTTTTGCCCTCGGCGACAAAAGCCTCAGCAAGATTCACCGCCACAGAAGTACTACCCTCACCGGCACCGCCACTGGTGATAAGCAGAGCCTTGACAGACTCCGCCGTGCTTGAAAGCTCCAAGTTTGTACGGAACCTCCTATAAGATTCACCTATGAGAGAATACGGTGCCTGATGAACAGCTTGGCAGAGATCAATGTCATGAGCTTGGTCGTCTTCGGACTCGTCAGGAATAACACCCAAAAGCGCGACATGCAGAAATCGAGCCACATCTTTGGGAGTTCGTACAAGATCGTTAGCCATCTCAATAAGAAAGGCAAAACCTAAACCAAACAGACACCCTAAAGTTGTGCCGCCTGGAAACCAGAGCCACCACTGCCGAGAAGATGTCATTTCAAGAGGTTCCGGAGCCAAACCAACCGGTTGAACCTTAGGTGTTTCCGGGTCGTTAATCATTATTCTGAACTTCTCAACCTGAACCTTAATAGCGTTGAGCGTCTCTATTCTTTCATCCCTTATCTTTTGCCGTTGCTCGTACTGCACACGAGCCATGTCGAGATCTCTCTTCTTTGCAGCCGCTTGCTCGCGTATTCTCTGCAACTCTGCAAGCCGTTCCTGCATCACAATCAAGGTGTCTCGACCGTTTTCGAGATTTGCACGCCTGGTTTGCTCAGCCATTTCGGCTTTCCTCTGTAGCCTTCTTTCCCTGATTTCATTAACCAGCTCTCGAGCCTGCCGCACGACTCTGTGATTTTCGCCAAACTTGCTAAGTCTGGCAGATAACTGGGCCTCCTGGAAGGCAAGCTGCTGAGCAAGTACGACCATAACAGGGTCGCCTTCAACCGCTTGTTCGATTTGCTCAGCGATAGGACCCGTAGCCAACTCCCTTAGATTCTCTATATTTGCTTGAACCTGTCTTACAGCCAGGACAAGTTCGTTCTCTTGAAGCTCCAAAGCGTTCAATCTGAGGGTAATGATGTGCTGAACACTTTGGTTTGCAGGTCTTTCAAGGTCGGTTATATCCCATGCAGTGCGAACATCATCCAACGCTCGATAGGCGGCGGCCACTTCTGCTTCAACCCGTGCTCGACGCTCCTCAAGCCTTGCTAACTTTTCACTTAATTCATTTCTCTTGGTCCCGCCCTGCGAAGCAATAAACAATCTCACCATCTCGTTAACTATGTCCGCCGTTTCTTTAGCGTCACCACAAGTCATCGATACTTCAACATAATCTGCATCCCTGTGTGCATAAGCATTCATATATCTTTGTAGATATTTGACCGCTTTTCTAATATCTCTGTCTCTGCCTGCAAACCATTTGGTAGCTTTGACTTTATCCTGCCTTAGCAACTCCTGGAGCGTACTCTGCTGCTTTATCAAACTGGCCATCGACACACGATAACCGTATTGAATATCTTTCTGAACCTGGGCGGCCACGATAGTCATGGGATCTGTCTCCACGGCTGGCAAAACCTCTATAAAGGTTTTAGCAGTATACCTCGGCAGGTATTGTCTTAAGAAATACCAACTGGCACCACCTACTGCGAAACCCAGAATAGTCAAAATAATAATCAGCAGCACGTGGCGGCGCAGTATTCCAAACATTTCCTTAGGGGTAAGTGAGACAGCATTAGAGGCACGCTGTCCGCTTGGCCTGACCGGCCCGCCCGCAACCCTTGCTTTGGTTTCCACCGTCGTATCCTCCAATCAGAAAAAGCGGACGTCCTGTCGCTCAGACCGTATATTCAACATCTCCCTTAGCAAAAAAATTACTGTGAAAGACGTTCAATAGCCACGCTTATCTGCTCCTTAACCGCTCCAGACAGTCCTTCATCCTTTCCCACTTCCATTGCCTGTTTATAAGCGGCAAGAGCCTGTATCCTTTCTCCAAGCTCCTCTTTAACTACACCTAAATGCATATATACTTCCGCTGGCGCAGTTATGGCGCTTTGTTGGTATTGCTGCAGAGAAGCCGCCAGAAATTCAGCTGCCTCGGCCTTCTTACCGTTTTTGTATAAAACCCATGCATAAGTATCCAAAAAATTTGGATTATTCGGTTGATTTTCAACTGCACGCTTGGAATATTCAAGAGCCTTAGGCAACCTTTCGTTCTTCTTAGCAAGTAAATACGCAAGATTGTTCAAGTTATGGGTATTATTCGGCATTTTATCCAACAGACTTTCGAAAACTGCAATAGCCCCGTCGAGATAACTTTTATCGGAAGTCTCATCATAGGCTATATTCATGAGCCGTGCCTTTTTCGCACGATATCTAAATCCAGCGTCGCTATCCGATCCCACGATCTGAATACATTTGTCAATATAGTCTATAGCCTCATTATGCTGATGCTTAAACTGCGTCAAGTTAAACATAACAAAATTATCAACCAACGATTTCGGATCAGCCTGCAGTCTTTGCAGACAGTACTTAGAGACCTCCTGTTCCCCCAGCAACAAAGACATTCCATACAAGATTTCAGATGCAAGACTCTCATTTGTGCCCGTTTTATCGACAGCAGTGCGACAATAATCGACAGCCGCGTCTCTGTCACCGAGTTTTAGCTTCGCCTCGGCCATTCTATAAAAAACAATGGGAGCAAAAGCTGTATCAACAAATTCTTTTCCAACCTCAAAGACCTTATCCAGTTTTTCCGGACGGTAAATATTGTTCCGCCTCCCAGCCATCAACAGAAGTATGTTTAAATATCCATCCAAAGCCGTTGCATACTGCGCATCTTGCAGTTCAGTATCGGGATCATCCCCAAGATGTTCTTGGCATTTGAGTTGATAGGCTTTTTCAAATAACTGATCTGCTCTGTCCAGTTTTCCCTCACCTAAAGCATAAGCCGCAGCCTTATTATGCCACATCGCGTCCTCGGGGAATCTCTGCAGATTATCCTCATAGAACTTTTCGAGCGTCTCTTTTCTTCCACGCTTCAAATAAATCCACTCAAGCAATAACCTGGCCTGTTCAGGAGTCCCTGGATCATTAATCGTGTTTTTAAGCTCGATTACTGCGTCGTCTACCCGTTCAGCCTGTAAATAAGCCCTCGCAAGTGACAGCTTAGTGCTAGGCTCGTCCGACAACATTTTGCTCTTTTTCAAATCAATTATTGCCTGATCGTAATCTGCCCTCAGGGCATTTATCTCACCTCTTAATCGCCACGCACCCGCATTGTCCGGTTGGATTTCAAGACTATAGTTCACAAACTCCAACGCTTTGTCCAGTTGTCCCTGTCTCATGGCTAACCAACCCTCAATCGCCGGTACTCTAGGATCAGCTGGATGCTTTTCTTTAAAGCTCTGCAACTTATGCTCAGCTTCCTTGGTCAGGCCGACGTTGAGCAGAGCTCTAAGTTGGTTAAAATAGTTCTGCTCGCTTGGCTCAAGCAATAAAAGCTCTTCCGAATATTTCATCACACCTTCTCGGTCGTCAGTTCGTTCAGCAACAAGCATAAGGCCTTCTATTACGTCGCTCGTCGCTCGTATCTCGTCTTCCGTCAACGGCTCACCTGCCCCGAGCGACGGGTCACGTGGGCCGAGCGACGATTCACGATACAACTGCTCCAAAGTCTTCTTGGCTTGACCGTATCGACCAAGCTGAAAATGATGACGCCAAAGCAGACCATGGCCCTCAGATTCTTGCAATAATTTTAGAGCCTCCTTTTCTTGACCTCTTGCGTGGTAATACTCTGCGTAGCTCTCAAGCATCGCCTCGTTTTGTGGCTCAATTTGCTTGGCTTGCTCAAGCGAACCAACCGCAATCGCAAACAAAACTTCCTTGCGTTTCGCATCTCGCTCTTGCTGAGCTAATCGAGTTGCCAATCTTCCAAGCAGCACAGAATTCTGCACGCTTGTAGTATTTCTCTGGATGGTCTGCCTAATGGCCAATGCCTTCATGGGTTCTGTGGTGCTTATATATCCAGCATAGGCACTGAGTAAAGCCAAATCGCCTAGATTAAGCCGTACGGCCCTTTCAAGAGCTTTCTTGGTCTCGAGCACCTGGTCAGACGTGACACGATTGCCAAGCCTCTTATTACGAAGGTATAATGTATTGGCTAATCCCTTTGCGATAACACTATCCATTGGGTTCAATAAAGCCGCTTTCCGAATATTCTCTATAGCAGCATTTTCGTTTCCGAGTCCAGAATAAATATTGCTTCTGAGCATGTAAGTATGTGAGAAAATAGGTTTTTGTTTCAAACACTCATTGGTTCTGCTCAGTGCATCTTCAAATTCACCCTTAATCACCGCGAGGCGAGCCTCAAAAAGCTGACCTTGGCAATCATCAAGATTGTCACGCCGGGCAATATCCACAACGCGCTGCGCCAGTTGCCAATTTTCTACTGCGCATGCAATTTCTAAAAGATGGTTGGCAGCAAGACGATATAGATTAGATGCTAATCCTCCTTGAATCGCTTGCTGCTTGGTACCCATTTCCAGAGCTTCTGTCAATTGCTCAATCGCCTTGTTCGGTTCGTTGTGTCTTTCATAGAATCTGCCCAGATTCAAAGCGCGAAGAATCGGGTCAGCAATATTAGAAATAACCCGCAGTTTTAATTCATCTTGCCTTTGCTGTGAAACATTTCCGGGCTCAGGTTCAGAGAGCAATTGCTTATAGAATAAAACAGCTTCATTGTCTGGAAAATAATGCAAGTATCTATTTACCAGATCTTTAGCCTCACTCGTCCGGCCTCGCGATACGTAATTATCACAGATGATAGTGATAGAAGCTTCCGTAACAAAATTTGGCTCCACCGACAGTAGTTTCCGCACTAGTTGCGCCCTCCGCTCTTCGTGACCATCTAATTCATTTCTCATTAACTGCACAGATACGTCGGATCCAACCTCCTCTTGTTCCTCCTCGAACACGATGCCACCTGAAGCATCTACGGTTTGCTTCTGTTCTATGGCAACTTTGAGCTGTTTAATCTTGGCCCCAGTCAGTGTGAGACTGAGTTTGATTGTATTAGGGTCATCTAGCTTGAACTTTGCCAACTCTTCCTCAGCTTCAGAGATTTGATTAGTGCCAATTAACGCCTTGATCCGAATCACTTGACTCTTTCTTTTAGGGCCGAAGTTCTCCTCATAAGCATTTATATTGTAGGGATTGGCAGGAGATAAAACGTGTGACCACATATCTAACCTGCCAAGAACCTCAAGGTAATCTAAAATCGCTTGAGGTTTTGTAAGCTCAATCCCTGATTCGAGAGCATCTACTAAAAATTCAATAACAGCACCCTGTTCATATGTATCTTTGAAAAGCTCGGCAAGAGTGTAGGAAAGTTGCGCATCTCTCCGGCCACGCGGCTTTGATGCTTTAAGCTGTTCATAAGCTGCATATAGCTTCATTACAGCTTGGGCTGTTTTTCCCCTCGCAAGCTCAAGCATGCCCTGCCACTTTACAACTTCCGGCTCCTCACCACTGCCAAAAATCTGCTCGATTTCATGGACTGCCTGTTCAGCACTTGCCAGTAAAAGGTCAGTTTCTGAGGCTGTTAGTACTTCGCTTGGTTCAAGCAACTGTTCGACATAGCATTTCGCCAAGAATGAATATAATGAGAATCTACTAATTCTACTTAAATAATTTGAAGGCCCTGTTGTTTCCTGTACACCTGGCAACGATAAGGCTTTCTTAGCTATCTCAATTGCTTTGTGGATTTCATCGCTCTGTCCATAGATAGAAAATTTGCGATAATGCAAGGTTGCTGCGCTCAATGGATATGATACGTTTCTCGGGTCAAGCTCCATCGCTTTTTCAGCCGATTCGATTGATCTATCAAGGCGAGAAAGGCCGAGCTGAGGTTCCGAACAGACTGAGTAGACCGAATAAAACTGGGAACGAGCTGCGAATACGTCTGCGCATGTAGGAAATTTTTCTACGAGCGCCTGATACTCAGGCTCAAGTACCTGTATCCGTTGTCTTTCCTGTGCACGATCACCTTTCCTGGCAAACTGGAGCTTTCTTGATAAAAGATTAATATGCGCTTTTGGATCAGAACTCACAATCTCAACAGCTTTTTCAAGAAGCTCTTCTGCCTGCTTAGCTGCTCTATCTCTTTCATCAAGATTGCCCTCTGATGCGAGGATTTCGCCCCTTTCAATTGCAGCCAAAGCGAGATAGTAACAAGCATCGACGTTGTTGGGATCGAGCCGCCGAACTTTCTCTAAATCATCAATCGCCTCAGTGAGGAGCTCTTTAGGGACGGTAACTGCCCCCATTTTGGCCAACTCATACCCGGCTCTACCTTTAAGCAGGTACAAATACAGATCCATACGTTGAGCTGAGACACGCCTGCATTGTTCTTCGGCCACACCAAAGGAAGGCTCCCACTGCGCTCTATCATCCGCAAGCAATCCCTTCTCTTCGGCCACTTCTACAAGTTCAGACGCCTGCGATTGCACTTCCTTCCAGACTGTGCCCACATCCCGACCAGCACTGGCATAAATGTCGGCGACAGTGTAGACATACTTGAATCGGGCGAGCCGAGCTTCTACATTCCTGGTGTCTATGTTGATTATCTGCTCCCAGCAGCCACGGACTTTAGGCCACCCATCGGTCTCGATGTACATATCGGCAAGCTTAAAAAGTATCTCTATTTTCAGGTCGGGGCTTTTCGCATAGTTATGCGCTTTAAGATAGTTACGTTGAGCTGTCTTGTAATCCTTAGCAAGCCAAGCAGCATCGCCATCTTTAATAAACGTCTCCGGGTCCCGACCCAGACGCAAAATTATTGCGACTATCCCCAGGATTACCAACAGCAAAACTGTCGAGCCAATAAGTGCAACTTTCTTATTTAGTCTCTTCCTGGCCATGATTTTGCCCCTTTCTCCATTTCGAAACTAACACGGCCTTCAGACACAACGGTGCTCAAGACCATATACATACTCAAGCCTGCCAAATGTAGTTTGGTCAAGACAGATTAGTTCAGCTCGTCTCGGCGAAGGCCGAAGCCGTAGCGGGGAACGAATTACACAGCGCATTTTACCCATGAGCTACCTGCTGTTCCATTCCGGCCAATGCTCCCTCTCCAAGATCGGCAGGATCACGGACAGCAATTTCTCGCTGGCTTTAATTACCTCTTTTTTATTCTGTGCAACCAACGCCTGATTGAAAGCCAATTCTACTTTACTAAAGTACGAATATCTGCCAAAAAAGTTTTTATTCAAAGCTATTCTTGCCTGGTCCCTATCCCCAGCGTACTCCCCGTTGACTCTAAAAATGTACAGAACAGGGAATTGTCTGCCGGTGTCCCAAAAATCAACTTTTGTACTACCAAAAACAAGATATTTTCCCTCTATTGTCCTTTGAAAATCAGGCGTATTAATTTCGAAAGTAACGCTATCTGAAGATGACCTTTGGAAACCACCGCCTGTATAACATTCCTCCGGCACATGCGGTACGCGATCAGGAAGCTCATAATAAGTAATAAATAGCAATACCCTTCGCATAGCACCGTCAACATTTGGATCGGTGTCCTCCAGAACCCACTGAATATAGTCCTCGGTGCCCAGCTCTTCAAGAAGATCTTGGTTTTCGATTTTATACTTGGATGTTACTCTATAAGGGGCCAATTGCTCTTCATCCAGTAATTCCAAGGACTTTTTCAAAGGTAAAGGTTCCTTTTTGAGGTAACCCCCCAAGCTCCTTATCGCCAGTGACATCCCTCCTCCTGCCAGCGCAAGGACAGCCGTGCATATTAAAAATGCCGGCTGCAAAAAAAGGCTTGGTTGGTTTACTATGCTTTTCATCACACCTCACATTCGAGCTTCTCTGACGGAGTTCATCACGCTTGTGATCTCCTCCGGACTATAATATCCTCAGCGACCGGGGACGTTTCTTCAACAAACAAACTCGACATAAACCAAGCAAGGGATCCGTAAAAAACAAATGCCAATGGCAACATTGCCAGCCCGAGCATATCGTGGTAAATACCCTGAGTATACCGAGGATGTATTAACACATAGATGAATCCAGTCACTGTGACTCGGATAATATTACACAATATTGCAATTGGTATTGTTGAGGCCAAAAGCACAACACGCTGCCATATTGGCCTATAGTGTAAATAAGCCATGGCAACACCCAGAGCCAAGAAGGCCATCAGCAAACGCATTCCGCTGCAAGCCTCAGCCACGTTAAGCGCAGGTTCAATTCTTTGGCCTTTGTAAACCACATCTATCACCACACCACTTACAGTAGCCTCCATTCCACCGACCAAATTAAGCAAAACAGTTGCAAGACGGGCCGAAAGCTGACGCATGGGCATAGTCAGACCAACATAGTATCTGCGTGGCAAAGGTACCGCAAAGACCAAAAACACAATCGGTAGCCAAGTATGCTTGACCAATCGCCATCCACCTAAAAACAGCACTACCGCGCCGAGCGCAGCTATCATAGACATAGGGCGAAAATAAGCATAACCTGATGGGCTGACTATATTGAAAAAGTAGAAGGCGATTATGCAAATCAGAAAAACCAAGCCGAGATAATTCGGCCTTGTCTGTCCAGGTAACAACCGACTGGGGTGTTGACCACGGAGTAAGCTTGACAGGGGGTCGCTTACATATTTAAGGCCCAATATTTCCTTTTTGTGCTGGTTAATAAAGTAAAGACTAAACAGCGGGATCAGAAAGCCATGCGACCAACTGGCATCAGTAAGCCAAAGGTGAACGATATTAATAATCTCACTACGAAAAAGAAAACATAAAAGACATCCTATTATTAAAACTCTGATGTAACTATGCAGTCCATATTCACCCCAGCCCCTTTGGCCCAGATTTGAAACTTTCGCATTCTTAACAGAAGAGCCAATATTTACCACCATAATTAGATGACTCTACCAGAAAAATGACGTACCGTATGCATAATCTGAATAAGCAAAATTGCGGTCATACACAAAACCAAATCCATAGGTTGCCCTGAAGGCATTTCGCAAAACCGCACGCCATCTTGACGTCGCATGTGTTCCTACATTGATCAAATCATTTGGTTTGATAAAGAAATCCGGCTGCTCACCTCGAGCAATCCTGTCCAAATCCACCATCACTATTTCTTCTTTGTTTTCGCCGATCCTCCTTATCACCTCACAGCTCTTCGGCCATGCCAAAGGTCCCAGACCACCTGCTGCAGCTATGGCCATTTTCAGCGTCATCGGCCGGCCCGTGATATTGATGTAGCCACTTCGGTTAACGTTGCCCATTATACAAAATTCTCCAATAACATCAACAGGCACATAGATTGTATCTCCGGGTTTTATGATGATATTATATCGTGGATCGCCGGCCAGCAGCTTGTCCGTTGGAATCCTTATAAGCCGTGCTTGTATTGCCTGCTCCCATGCCATCTCCGTAGGCAGCTTCTCATTCTCAAGTGGAATAACCGGCTCTTTCGGTTCAAACCTAGTTGGAGGCTCCGTTGGAAATGGAGGACCACTGCGAACCGGAATCCACTTGTCATCCTGAAAAATCCATTCGATGCCACCGCCAACATCTTCAGTTGGACGTTCTTTTTCAGTTATAATCGGCTCGGCCAGCTTTGGCGGCTCCAGTTTAACTGGTACCCACTTGCCGTCCTGGAAAATCCACTCTATGTGTTCGTCAAGTTCCTGCTCATCCATCTGCTCGTTCAAAACTTGCCGATCAGTTAATTCAGTGGCTGAACTAAATGTTCGCTGGGGGGATGTTCTGGTTCGCTGATCATTTAGCCTTCGAAAGCTACCCGGAACAACGTATTTTGCAAGTTCTTTATTCCCGGTCATCTCCGTAGAAGCTACGACTACCTTCTTACTTTTAGGCAAATGAAGCTGCGCTATTGGCGATATCATCTGTAACGTCTCACGTTCCAATCCCGAAGGCTGTGCCAGCCCCTCCGGCTCAGGAATCGCTGACTCAAATGACTCGGATTCAAGAGAAGTTGGCTCTGGAATTTCAAGAGGTGATTTCGCTACAGAGGGTACCCGAGGTTCAACAATCTCTAAATCCATAAGCTCCGGCTTGCTTTGTTTTGTTCCAGTTAGCGGCGATATATGGTTACTATTCTTTTCCTGCCGTGAGACATAAATATAGCTGACATTAAACTGCCTTGGCCCCCCCGCTGTAGCAAGTGCGTCAGTCAATCTAAAATCATATCGAGGGATAAGATACCTGCTCGGAGCCGGCACACCATTACCCAATATAGAAAACGCACGTTGCTGTGAACCGGCCAGAGCAACAGAAACAGAAGGATCTCTCAATATGCTTGGTGACAGGATTTGCCTTATCTCTTCTTCGAGCTGAGTTTCTGTTAAGCCCGCTGCTTGAATAACACCAACATCAGGTATTGATACTTTACCGCTTTCAGTAACAATATAGGTGTTTACTAATGGAACACCCTCCTGAAGTAGTTCAAAGATTGATATCCTAATAACATCGCCGGCTTGAAATACATAATCAGACTCCAAAGCAACAATATCTCTTGGGCTGGGTTCTTCGGCATTCTCCCAGGCGAGCGGTGGTTCATCCGCCACACCAAGAGAGTCCAATATCACGTTGACCGCTGGCATCGGACGAAATCGTCCCATCTGAGTGGGATCTAAGAACTTTTTGCCGCACCCGGCACAGATGCTTAGAATACACAACATAAAAGCGAGATTTACAGCCTGCGCCCTTTTCATGTCACCAGGACTCACACAAAAAATATTTAAGCTCCATGTGCTATATCGGCCTATAAACCAATACAAAGACCACTCATCTACAGATGAAATTTATCGGTTCAATACCTTGATCGCTTAACTTTTTGGTGCCGATTGAACCAAATGTGGTGACGCTAATTTGGGACGCGTTCGTGGTTCCGGTCAAAACCTTTGCTCCGGCGCTTAAGAATGCGTGTTTTCACACAGCAACTTCAATCATCACAAATAGTTACGAACCTTAGCAACTGAATGATAGGAACCGGCCTGCCGCTCCTCGTCTATCATAACAACGACCAGTCATATCATATGTACTCAACCATTGTGGAGATTGTTCAACTCACACTGAGTCTGAGGCCGATAATCGCAGCTTTACCATGGTTGATACAAATAGTCCCATGTGAAAGAAATTTTGCAAAATAGAGCCGAAAATGAATAACTTCAATATTTGACGAGTGGTGATTGGTTAAATGGTAATTTACCAAATGGAGAAATTACTACATCGCTTAACGTGCTTTGCGATGAAAAACAGCAGATGCCAAAACAGTCAGAAGGATGACAGCCGAGACATATTTGACAGCCGTGGGCAGCATCCACCCCGGCTTAGAGATGATATCGATTTGCACACTCTGGATAATAAAATCCAGAAGGATTCCAGCGGAGAGAGCACAACCTGCAACCGTAAGAAGATAAATGATTGCAACTCTACTTCCCAGCGCTTTCCAAACCGTCACCAGTCCCGCGGCGTTCGTAGCGGGTCCGGTCATCAGAAAGATTAAAGCTGCACCTGGAGTGACACCTTTCATTATCAGCGCCGCCGCCACAGGCACAGAGGCCGTTGCACAAACATACACTGGTATACCTAACACCATCATCACCAGCATTGCAAAAATACCCGTCCCAAGAGCCTCTGCGAAGAAAGCATCCGGCACCAACGCAGAAATGAACGCTGCGACAATAAGTCCTACCAACATTGCCTTGCCAATATCGCGAGGCAATGTCACAAATCCGTATTTCAATCCACCTGTGATTTTGCCGATAATCGTGCCAGAACTACAGCATTCATCTTTGCATTGTTGACGTACCGTTCTGTCGCCTTTTGTATTACGTTCAAGCAAATTTACAAAAACTCCACCCACGATTCCGGTCACAAATGCGACAACAGGTCTAAAAACAGCAAAGACTGGTCCAAGAAGACTATAAGTGACAAAGATGCTGTCTACGCCGGTCTGAGGTGTAGACAGCAAGAATGCAATGGTGGCCCCCTTGCTGGCTCCATGCTTATTCAATGACATTGAAACAGGTATGACGCCGCAAGAGCATAATGGCAGCGGGACGCCGAAAAGAGACGCTTTGACTAAAGGCCATATCCCCTTACCACCAAGATGTCTCTCTACAAGTCGTTGGGATACGAGCACAGAAAGTAGACCTGCTACAAAAAAGCCAAATAGCAAATATGGGGACATCTCAGCCAACGTATCCCAAAAATCCATTACAAGTGTCTTCACAAAATCAGTCATCGTGCAATCCCAAACTCAAATCAGCGACCAGTACCAACTGTCTGACGCTTGCTTGTGTTTCCACGCAGGTCAATTGTAGCATTTTCGAAGGGCACCTCAACACCGCTATCGGCAATTACCTCGCGGGCGATCTTACACCTTTTGTCTCTACACCAAGACACTGCTGTGCGTGCCGACACCATTGTGCACAGCTCATATCTATTCTTGGATTGCTAACCAACTCATCACAATTACGACACTTCAGTTTCGGCTCATCTTTGAAGAACTCAACATATCCGCCGCACTTGCCGCACTGAACCTCGAAAACATCTTCAGGCTTCCAAAACCTCTGATCCTGTCCGGGACATCTTAACATCGGCCTTTTCTCCTCTTTGTTGCTGTGCGACGTGCACGCCTTTTTCTCGAACCACGACTTTTACACAATTGCTCAAGCGTAATATCACGCAAATTAGATTCCATACACTGCTGCAATTCGCCAAGTTTGACTCTTACCGTGCAGTTGTCCTGTCGCTCGCACGCCCTGACATCCAACAAACATCTGTTTAATCTTAACGGCCCCTGAATTACTTCAATCACCTCAAGAAGATTTATCTCTGACGGTACCCGACTTAGCGAATATCCACCTTTTTGACCCATGCTGCTGCTCACAAAACCCTGTTTCTGCAACCTTTGCAGTAGCTTGCAGGCAAGCTGATACGAAACGTTCTCTTCCTCGGCGATGGCTCGCGTCGATACTGCCCCATTTCCATAGTTCCTCGCAAGGTTTACCATAGCTCGCAACGCGTAATCCGTGTTTCTCCTTATAATATCCATCCGTAAAAACCCCATGATTCATAGCACAAAATGCTCTATAATATATAGGACTAATATAGTCCTACTTGTTCGCATAATTAATAATAAAAAATAGAAATTTTTTAAATCCTCACCCCCGCAGCAAGCCCTGCACCACCCCATCTAACAAATAATTACGCCTAAAATCACATTGTTGAAGCCTCAATGACGCCATTCGGCAATATTCTCAGTTTCTTTCTCAGCGTTTTGGCTGATTCAAATCGGTACTCCTTACCCGCACCAACCAATACCTCAGCACCATCCACGGACAGCTCAACAGCCTGCTCTGGCCGACTCTGCCGGATCACATTTGCCAGGACAAACGCCTTTTCCAAACCGTCGCCCGTTTTATAATTCACAACTTCATCAGGCTGAGCAAGGCGATTACCATCGTAAATTGACTCATCAGACATATTTTTGAGCCTCGCGTAGACCTGCTCAGCCGACATGGATTTTGTCATCTCAATCGAGACGGGATTACGCTCAACAGCCGCTTTGACAAAAGGCGCCCAATCGCAGCTTTCCATCTCACGGTAAGCATAAAAGGCCAGGTCGGCGACGATATTGCTCTTGCGCTTTTGGCGTAGATACTCGATTATCTGCTCTCTGCTCTGCTCAGCGGAAATCTCGATGGGATTGGAAGGCAAAAAATTCTTCTGCGGGTGCGGCAGCTTAGCCTCGATATGACTGAAATTCGCCAGCTCATCAACGAACTTTTGCGCATCAGGAACAATCTTCTCAATGAACCTTTTAAGAATTATCCTACCTTCAGCGGTTCTCAAGTCAGGCTTGCTTTTGTGCAGAATCTTTTCAAGCTGATCACAACGAATCCTCCCGGGCAGCACATACGGCAAAAAATCCTCATCCGAGACCTCCGCAATTAGTTTATCCTGTGTCTTGCAACCTATCTTGTGGTTGCTGCCATGCTCATAATGAAACAGCACCTCAGCTCTGAGATACTGAGGCTGGCCATGACAGTCGCGGCAAATCTGGAAGTATTTCTGGTACTCCCGCTTGCTCCGCAAAAAGCTCGCGAACAACTCCATATCCATCTCAGCCGATAAATATGATGCAAGCCTCTGCGCGAGATGCTCGTATGCACTTTTATCCATTGTAGCGTCGTCATATAAACAATGCACATAACCTGTCGAATGCGCTACAATTGTCACTTGCTCATTTCGCAATGCACGCTGGGCCTTGTTGGAGATTGCCGTACCGTTAAACCACATTGTCTCGGTTACAAGTCTTCTGTTATTCGTCAGGATACCATCCTGCAGGTCGATAAAATTCTGTGAGTGCAGAGGCGTCAGCACCATATAAATGTCTTTAAGCGGCACACCACAAACAACGAACGCCGCCGCGGCATACAGAGTCGACAGGGACACGCATTCGCCGGCCCCGGTCTTGTAATCGGGCTTTCGACGAAATGCTTGCATAGCTTCAGCCGTTTCCGTTTTCCAGTAGGGAATAACTTCAGTATTGTACTTATCGAGCCCAAAATGCCGGCGAATATCCACATCGAAATAGTACTTATCACCCCCATAGCCAAACAGTGCGTTGCTCTTGGCGATCTCGTCGGGAGAGATGAACTTTTCAAATCGTTTAATTTCTCTGTCTCTCGTCGTAAGTCCCCACGTCTCAAGGTCAAGGTTAAATTCAAACTCGTCCATTATGAACTGTCTCAGCCGCATCAGCTTTCGATAGCTATTCTTACCTTCCAGCTTCCGGAAGCAATCCTCCTGACGCCATTGCCAGATGACTGGGCTCATGATATTGGCCAAAACCAGACTGTACATTAACTCCGGAAAGACAAACACCTCCATATCCGAAAGAGTAAATGCAGAAGAATATTTCTCAAGGTCTCTCTCGTCCATCAGCAGTCCCCAACGAATGTGCGCTGAACCAGCATCGCTATGTAAAAAATGATCGTGCAATCAATCATTTATTCTGCAAAGACTCAGGCATCGTCTCCACAAACACTCTTATATCGTCGCGTGTTTTGCGGAATGCCTGCATAATTTCCTCTTCGCTACCCAGCAAAAAAGTGGGGTCTTCAAATGATCTGTGAATCATCTTGGTACTGGCTGGAAAAACAGGACATTGCTCGCGAGCGTAGTCACACAATGTCACTACAAAGTCAAAATCAATTTCGCTAAGCTCATCTACGTGCTTGGAACTTTGCTCTGAGATATCGATCCCTGCTTCTTCCATTACCTTAGCCGCTCTGGGATTGACTCCCACAGGATAAATCCCTGCGGAGTACGGTTCCATTACATCGGATTTCAGATGCCGCGCCCAACCCTCAGCTATCTGGCTGCGACAAGAATTGCCCGTACAAAGAAACAGAACCTTTATCTTGCTTTTAACACCAGACATATCTTTTTTAAGAATTTCAAATAAGATGAGATTGCTTCGCTTCACTCGCAATGACGATGGCAGGTCATTGCGAGGCCCCATTTTTGCTTTCACAGGAAAGCTCGGGGCCGTGGCAATCTCTTAATCAGGATAACAGAATTGACAGGAAAATTAAAAGTCAAAAATTAAAATGCAAAAAGTTACTTGCTCAAAAGACTCCAAAGTATCTATTGAAATGTGACAATCCCCTCAGGTGAAAACAAAGGGTCACCTGCTATAATAATCTGTAATTCGCCCCTTTGTAAGTTTACATTCTTCATCCCTGAGAATGGTGTATTTGTTTTAATAAATTGTTTCAGAACTTTGCAGAGCTGTTTGACAAATTCAGCGTCATCCTCATTCAATTTTATAACAACATCTGAAGTATCATTACTAAATCTTATAATGGGATTATTTACTTTTGCATCATACCCAGCGTTTGAAAGAATATCAGATATTTCCTCAGCAACATGACGACGAAGATTATTACCTTTATCAGACGTAACTGAAATTCTTACATCAAGGTCATTAAAGTACTTCCGAATCCGCTCCAGATCCGTAATCAAATTTTCTCTCATTTCTTTATATAAAGGTCGATAAACATTACTTGATTGATCTATATTGTAATGTACTGTCACAGGACTGTTAGGTCCCGAAGAAACAATCGCCGGGGAAGAATCACCACTTGTTTTAGCTTCTGGATGTATATTTTGATGTCTCATACCAAACGGATTTAATCTCAGCAAGATACAGTAAATAAACAATACCAATAGCGCCAGAACAAGAAGCCACCAGTACTTTCCACCATACCTTAGTACCCACAGAATTTTCTGTAGAAACTCAGGCGGTTTAGATTCAAGCATCCCTTTTTGCTTCTCTAAGATAGCAAATCTTGTTTCAATTGCTTGTTTTGTCTTTTCTTTCTTGTTGTTAATTATCTGTTCAAAATTTTTTAAATTACTTTGTTGAGCTAATCCCGCATTAACTAAATGAGAGTTGGCGAATGGAACTAATTTTTTGTATTCTTCATCAGTAATTGTGAGTAATTTCCCTTTGAATTGCTCCAATGGAATATCAGTGAATTTTTCTTCTAGAGATTTTACAATATGGTCAATCAATTTGTCTATATGGTCAAAGTGGGCCTGTAGCTGTTTACCAGTACAATGCGTGGAATTGTATAAGCCACGATTGATGAAGTCGTGTATTATTTCTCCTATTTTTTGTTTAAGATTCTTTTCAGTTTTTAACAAATAATCTTTTTTAAGCAGTTCAACAATAGTACCGAAATCTTTTTCTTCAGAGTCTATTTTACCCTTAAAAATCCTCCTCGCTAATAGCTGTAGTATTTTTACTCGCATGATTGCTTAATTTTACGGATTTTGGTAAATATAGGCAAGGGAAAAGGACAGCAGTTATTTACAGAACTCCACAAGCTCACAGTCCTCACACTGCGGCCGACGCCTGCCATTGCAATCCTCAAGAATTCCGATTCTGGACAAAGCAAAATCATACTTAGCCGGGTCATCCGGCTCAATCTTTGCGAAACTTTCTGTTATCCGTAGCGCCCCGGACAACGAGACCGTTCTGTGCTCGAACAATCCGAGAATCCTGCAAAGCCTGCCCATGTGTACATCAATCGGTACAACAAGTTTCGATTTGTCAACGCCCTTCCACAAACCTACGTCAATGTCATCTCTTCGTACCATCCACCGAAGAAAAAGATTTAGCCTTTTGCTGGCGCTTCCCCTCGAAGGACTTGCCAACAGGTACTTCAATCCCGCTGTTACATTGCCGCCATCATTCTGCGCATGCACTATGCACAGTTGGTCACAGAATCTTGCAAGCGCAGGCACAATGTTCTCATCACTTGCCCTGTAACCTTCAATAAAAAACGCCTCGATACTGCCATATCTGCGCAAGACCTGCCGCAACACACTCAGCAAATCCGAAATATCATCACCGGTGGTGAAACGATGCTTGAAACTCCTCAGCTTTTTTCTCTGCGTCCGTCCGAAATTCAGGACAAACTTGTATGGACTCTCGCCCATGCGGTTGAACAGGTCCGTCAGACTCCGTTCAATTTGCTCGACTCTGCCATAGGCCAGGTCCGCAGCCAAGAATCCGACTATCTCCTGATCGGCAGGGTTCTTATACTGATAAACAAACTGCAACGGGTCCGGCTTGATAAGACTGCGACGGTTATACTTGTGATACAACCGCTTCAGCACCAGCCTTAGATTTTTGCGCCCACTAACTAAGCACTGCTGATTTGAATTCATCAAACTCCATCTTTTCTATCATCGAACCAAGCCTCTGATGCGGCTTGGCATTGTCTCTGTAATACTGAATGACTTTGTCAATTAGTTCTATCGCCTGCTCCGCTGTCAAATCCTTCGCAAGCTCAACCGCCAATCTCGGCTTGGCTCCCCCATTGCCGCCGACCAGCATCTTCCACCCTTTCGGCGTACCTACAAGGCCAACATCTTTTATGCAGGTCTCAGCGCATTGATTTGGACAGCCGCTCACACCGATCTTGAATTTAGCAGGCAGCTCCATGCCGTGATACTTGCCATCGAGCTTAAGACCTATGCTGAGACTATCCTGCAGGCCGCGCTTGCAGAATGTCGTACCAGGACAGGCCTTGACACTTCTGACACACAATCCCACCGCAAAACCGGGTGACATCCCAAGCTCGGACCATATCTTGTCCACATCCTTTTCATCCACGCCAACTATCGCAATCCGCGCAGCACTTGTGATCTTCATTGCCTGCGCACCGTATTTCTCCGCAACATCCGCAAGTTTCCTAAGCGTTTCCGGCTGAACTACGCCGCACGGAATATGCGGTGCCACCGCGTAGGTTTTTTTATCCCGCTGAATAATTACACCTTTATCGCCGTCCTGCAACATATTAGACTCCTCTTAGAGCAACGTTTTGAACTTGTCAATCAATGTACGCAAAGTGGCCATATCTGGTTCGCGTTCATATAAAGGCCGGTTATCCTCTTTATATGCTGCTACATTTTGCTCAAACGTGCTTTTGTTGCTATTCACATAGAAAACACCGAGCGGTAGTTTGTCTTTTTCTGTTGCCCTTCTGAAAGCTTCATTGCGATTAGAAAGATCATGTGAATCATCAAGATAATAGCAATGCTCCTGAAACCACTGATAGGTATTGACCTTATTGAATGTCACACAAGGCTGCAAAATATCTACGAGCGCATAACCTTTGTACTCAATCGCCTTTTTTATAATCTCTTTCGTCTGCTCCGCATCACCTGCAAAGGCCCGAGCCACAAAGCCCGCATCCAAGGCAATGGCCACAGAAAGCGGATTAAAAGGCTCCAAAAAGACTCCCGCCACCTGCACAGGCGTCTTAAATCCAATCTGACTGGTCGGCGAGGCCTGGCCCTTTGTCAGGCCATAGACCATATTATTGTGGACTATATTCGTGATGTCTGGATTCCTTCGTATCGTATGGATAAAGTGATTGCCGCCCTCACCATACATATCGCCGTCGCCACTTTCCGCTATCACCGTAAGCGAAGGATTAGCTGCCTTAATAGCCGTCGCCGGCGGCAAGGCTCTACCGTGCAAACCATTGAAGAAATTGCACTTGAAATAATGAGGAATCTTGGCTGCCTGACCTATTCCCGAAACAAGCACAAGTTGCGTCGGTTCAATAGTTAGCTCAGCCAAGGCTTGCTTCAATGTCTTAAGAATAGGAAAGTTCCCACAGCCAGGACACCACGCAATATCAATATCACCTATATCAAAAACTCTGGCTTCCATTCTATATACCTAAACTAATATCGTCGTGAGTTTGTCGACAAGCTCTTCGACCGTGAAACTAAGTCCATTATATTTCAGGACTTTTTCATCAATATCCATTCCGGTATGCAGCCTAATCTGTTTGGCGAGTTGACCTGTCGCATTACCTTCTATAATTACGGTTTTCTTCGCTTTGGCCAGATATTGTCCTGTGTTTGCATGTAAAGGATGTACCTGTTTGTAATGCAGCATCGCCGTGTCGTCCTGATCCAAAACTACCAAGGCTTCACGCACGATATGATATGTTGAACCCCAGCAAACAATCAGATTCTTGTAATCCAGCGGACCAACCAACTCAGGGGCAATCATCTCTTTCAGTAGTAGCTCATTTTTTTTGAGCCTCTTTTCAACCATCTTGTCTCTTAGATCAAGGTCTTCAGTGATATGTCCCTCGGTGTCATGCTCGTCGCTATCTACGCACACAAGCCCTCGGCCATATCCAGGTATTCCACGAGGTGAAATGCCATCTGCTGTCAGTTCGTATCGCTTATATCCTTTTGTCGTCTTGATGAGATATTTCTCAGCTCTGACGCCCTTCAAATTCAGACTGGGTACATTGTAGTATGAGTCGATCAGATACTGATCTGTCAGTACAAACACAGGCACCTGGTACTTGTCCGCGAGATTGAACGCGTGATGTGTCAGATAGAACGCATCCTGAAGTGTGCCCGGCGTTAAGATAATCCTCGGAAACTCGCCGTGCCCTGCATAAAGCGCAAGTTCCAGGTCTGCCTGCTCGGTTCTGGTAGGCAAGCCCGTCGCAGGTCCCGGCCTTTGCGCAAGATGCACAACCACGGGCGTCTCCAGCATAGCCGACAAACTAAGCCCCTCCGTCATAAGTGCAAAACCACCGCCGGATGTTGTCACCATCGCCCGTGCGCCGGCATACCATGCGCCGACTGCCATGTTGATTGCCGCAATTTCATCTTCGGCTTGCTCAGCGACGACGCCAAAGTCTTTACCGTGCTGAGCAAGAAAAACCAGCACAGCCGTCGAAGGCGACATCGGATATGAAGATACAAAATTACATCCGCCAGCTATCGCTCCAAGCCCAACTGCCTCAGCTCCGTTTATTAAGATTTCATCAGTAACCTTCTTATCAGGTTTAACCTCAGCGGAAAACTTGCCCGATTCAGCTAATTCTCTGCCGATCTTGTGGCCGGCTTCGACCGCCTTACGATTACCTGTCACCACATCTTGCGATTTACTGCCGAAATACCCCACGACGAATTCCGATGCGCGCTCTAACTCGACACCGAGCAAACCGGCAAGTGCCCCTACCGCAACAACATTCGAATATATCTTGTTGCCAATTTCGGTAGCGATACTGGTAAACGGCATGTCGAAAAACTTGTATTGGCCCCGGCTAATGTCATCACCTATCACATCCTTTTCTCCAAGAACAAGCGTCTTTGGGGACATCCTCGTTTGGACGTGTTGAATTGCACCTTTATTTAGAGCTATCAGAAGGTCAATTCTGTCAACAACAGCAGAAACCCTATCTGACGACACACGTATCTGCGTTGAATTGGCTCCTCCACGAACCCGTGACATATATTCCTTTGTGGCAAATACATTATAGCCGGTAAGTTTTAGGATTCTCGTCAACAGAAACTCAACCGTCTGAATACCCTGACCAGCCTGGCCACATAGAACAATCGAAATATCTTTCAAGCCTTTGCGCATCGACATTTCATCCTTTGGCCGATTCTTGCTCACTTGTCCGGAAGGTAAACCGCCTCCTTGCATACGGGGATTATCAATATTCTTCAAGATGATAGAACTCAGCGTTCTCCAGCCACGTTTCAGGGCGCGAAACAAACGCGATTATGTTTTCCAGTATAAAGTAGTGCTTCTTCTCCTCTTCAGCAAGTTTGAGAAAAAGTTCTCTTTGATACGGTTCCTTTATCTCGTCGGCCTTATCAAGGTAGAAATCCCGGCTCTTCTGCTCGACCTGTTGCGCTTGTCTATAAATGTCTATCTGTTTGACATCGAAGTCGAAGCTCTGGCCCGATTCCTTCATCTCCTGAAAAATATTCTGGGCATCAGCAAGTATGTTTGTATCTACCATTTCAGATGCTTCATTGCGCATTTTTTCTATGACTTTATAGTGTTTAACCTCATCATTGGCCAGCTCTGTAAATATGGTCCTTAGGCCCTTGTTTTCTGTCTGCTCGACCAATGTCCGGTAGTATTGCTCGCCATCTTTCTCCATTTGCATCGCGTATTCGAAAATGTCCATAGTTATGCTCTTCCTATGTTAAAACTCTACTCAGAAATTCATTTCTTGCTACGTTAAGTGTTTGCAATCACAAAGCTTAGGAAACCCTCAGAACGGCTGCATTGGTTCACATCCGAATCCATCGCTGCCAAACCGGAAAGACATCATACTTAGAAAATTCAGACAAACACTCTTCCCACCTCCCCGATACAATCAACATCAGCCAAATCTGAATCGCCTCTTAGGACTGCTATTTCTTGAACTGCGGCAGCTTTGCAATATACTGCTCGGGATTCTCTTCAAACTTTGTCTTGCAATCCTCACAGCAGAAATAGACCTTTTTCCCCTTATACTCAACAAAGATATCCTTATTGATCGGTCCGGCGTCCACAGGACACATCGTTTGCTCGATAGCTACCGTCACTGCCTTTTTTACTTCAGCTTCGACACCGGGTCGCACTGCAGGTTCTGCTGCTGTCTCGGTCGTAGGTTCGGATTCTTTGCAGCCACCGACTGCAAAACCCACAACCAATGCCATCACAATACATACAACTGTGATTCCTGCAATTGTTCTCATTTTCTCATCCATCTTTGTCTCCTTTCAACAATCAGTTTCTTGCTCTAATTTATCTATAGCGCAGGTAGTCCTTTAACATCACAGAGATATGCTCGACGTCCACTGCACATTGTTAATATGTCAACGAGTTGAAATAGGTCCGCAGTCTGCCAACATCGCTAAGAATTTATGCCAGGCAACTAACATAGGCGCAATCAGGCCTGAAGTTCCCTTCTTTGTTCCAATGACTGTCCAAGAATTCGTATGTGGCGCATCTCTTCACTGATGATATCGTCGATTTTGTGTTTGCCAGCCCGTGTGGGGACAAAACTTCTCAAACCGGTATAGTATACAATGGAATCCTTTTCTTTCTCAATAGCCTTTTTGAGAACATCCACTACAGTCTCACTTCCGGTCAGCTCATCAGAAGGGTCCGGCCGGATGCCAAAAACAGCAAGACCTGCCATCGCCTGAGCATCAATTACCAAATTATTCTCAGGCTTGAAGGTCTTGAGTTCCTGACTCTGCCCGGATAGCTGCTTTTTCATATCTGTAAAGACCTCGACGTGTTTAGCCTCCCAATTGCCCAGCTCCAAAAACATTTTTCTGACCTGTGGCTCATCAAACAGCTCCGCAGCCCTGCGGTAAAAGCTCACTCCATTACGCTCAATTTTTTCAGCTATCTCAAAAACCTCAAAAGCATTAAATCCAATATCCATAATCTTCGTTCCCATAGTTTGTATATCCTCTATAAATCAAGCCAATTATCCTGCGAACGGAGCAGCTACTCCAAACGCTCATCTCAGCAAAGCTGCTTTTGGCCTGGCCCGATTTTTGAGCCGAAGGTAACACAACTTAACCTGAAGGTCAACTACCAGTTGTATACCGGTTAGAAAACTCTTTGTTCACAAAGTTTCCGGTGGACCACTGCGGATGCAACAAATACCACATTAAGTTGACCTGTTAGTTACTTATGGCCAACCGGCGCCGGCCTCGGTAAAATCGCAAGCTGAGCATGGACGACATACAAAAAAAATTAATTTCGATTGACCACCAGCTCGCCGGATTTGCCGATTTCTACAAGCGCATCACAACTACCTGCCCCCTACTATTTGCAGCAACAGGATTGATGGCAGGCATACTGGTACAGAAAACATTACCGACATCATGGGACACAATCGGCAGAATCCCATTTATCTGGCTCTGGCTGACACCTTTGGCACTTTTTACGTTCTTTGCAATACCACTACTCATCATACAAAGGGGCAACGATACGACCATTTATGTTTCTGTGCTTCTTAGTATTTTTGTTTTTGTGGGTTTTGTATGTTTGGGTGCGATTCGACTGATAACCTTCCACCAGCCAAGGCCAAATGACATACGCAATTTTGTTCACGACGAACAGAAACTGGCAACTATACGTGGCTTGATTATCACCAACCCATGCATTCACAAATATCAGCAATGGAAGTTTGCAAAGTTTATTCACAATGATCCAACGAGCAGTTTTTATCTTAAGTTGAACGAAGTGAAAACCATTAACGGCTGGGCAAAAGTCACCGGTACCGTACGAGTACAAGTTAATGAGCCAGTGCTCGACCAGAAAGCCGGTGACTATATACAGACATACTGTTGGTTGGATAGATTCAAGGGAGTCACTAATCCGGGCCAATTTAATACCGCCAAGTATCTTGCACAGAGAAATGTTTTCATCGCGGCATCCATTAAATCACGAGACGGAATTGAACTGTTAGAAAGCCATCATATAGGTCACTTCACACAAGTAAAAAGAAAGCTTCGGGAGACAGCAACACAGGCCTTATTGGGTGATACGCCACCGGATAGTCCAGGCGAAGGTCTCCTGCAGGCACTGCTTTTAGGCTATAGAAGAAATATCGACAGTGCCACTTACGAAACCTTTCGCAAAACGGGCTTGCTGCACTTCATCAGCCTTTCCGGGATGCATCTGGGTATTTTTGTAGGGATTATCTGGTGGTTGTGCAAAACAGCAGGTCTAATGAAGCACGCCAGAGCGATGATTTGTATAATTGCAATAAGTGTCTTTTTGTTGATTGTCCCGCCGAGAGCACCTACGGTAAGAGCAGCTATTATAGCCTTCGCTTTCTGCATATCATTTTTCTTTCGCCGACGACCCAATTCCATCAATACATTATCATTGGCAGCGATAATCCTTTTGCTCATAAGGCCGACACAGTTGTTCGAGGCTGGCTGGCAACTATCGTTTGCTACAGTACTTGGAATTGTGCTTTTCTGCGAGAGAGTCCACTTCTTTATGTACGAAAAAATAACGGGTTTTTCCTGGTTTAAAAAATCTCCAACAACAAGACCGTTTTTTCGCATAATCTCGAGACCTGGACCATATCTATTGGAATTATTTTCTACAGGCCTCACAGCCTGGCTGGGTGGGGCCGGCATTCTATTATATCATTTCTACACGATTAATCCGCTCACAACCATCTGGACGGTAATCGTCTTTCCATTTGTGGCTTTAATCTTGGCCTTTGGATATCTGAAAATAATTCTATCCTTATTGCTGCCTACTGCAGCACTGGGATTAGGTGTCATCGTGAAAGGATTAGCTATTTCGCTGATTTGGATTGTTGAGCATATCGCCCGGTTAGATATCTCACAAATACTTATAGGCCACGTACCGCTTGCACTAATAATTTTATATTACTGTCTTATTCTTTTTACTGCGTTCGTTTATTTTCGGCGTCCCTTGCTGAAGAAAGCTATATGCACGGCAGCAGTTTTGACAATAATCGTCTTTTTAGGTGTCACAAAATGGCAAAGAACTCATCGAGATGGCGTCATTCTTACTTGTCTCGATGTCGGCCACGGCCAGGCAATACTGGCACAACTCCCGGGCCAAGTCAATATTCTATTTGATGCAGGTTCACTATACATACATGACATCGGCAGGAGAGCTGTTGCACCATTTTTTGATTACAGCGGAATAAGCAAAATCGATGCAATTATTATAAGTCACAATGATGTTGACCATATCAACGGCATACCGGAGATCGTAGAACACTGTAACGTCGGACAGATATATGCAAACGACGCATTTCTTAGCACGTCTGATACGTGGGGTACAGCCGAGTATCTGAGAAAAGACATGCGAGAAAAGGGCTTTGACATTGAATCAGTTGGGCAAGCCTTGAATTTTGACAGCAGCACTAACATAAGGATACTCTGGCCGGACGAAACGGCATCTCAGTTTACTGAACTCAGCGACAATGACAGCTCGCTGGTCTGCTTGATAGAATTTGCAGATAGAAGAATACTTTTATGCTCCGACATTGAAGAGCTTGCGCAAGCCGAGCTACTTCGTCTCAATCCGGAATTGCGAGCCGATATTGTTGTTATTCCGCATCACGGTTCAAGCAAAACACTAAAACAAGACTTTCTCGAAAATCTTGGTCCGGAGTTTTTGATTTGCAGTTGCAGCTACAGTCAATATAAAAGACAGGATTCAAATGAGGTAGAAAATTATGCAGACGCTTTCTATACTGCTAGAGATGGAGCTATAAACATCCGTATCAATAAAAATGGCCTCGTAACAGCCAATGCGTTCGTTCGGCCGAATTGAGAGATGATGTATTAGACTCGGCCTTATTTTATGTGCACAACGATTTCAACTCTGCGATTTTTTGTTTTGCCCGCAGCAGTAGCATTTGTAGCGATTGGCCTGGCAGGACCGCAACCAATTGCACGAATTTTCTCTTCAGGAATACCTCGCTTGATGAGATATCTAACCACCGAAAGTGCACGTTCGGCAGAAAGCTCCCAGTTGTCCTTCCAAGGTGATTTCTTGATGGGATCCGAATCGGTATGACCAACAACTTCAATTTCCTTACCGGCATACTTTTGCTGCAAGACCGACAAAATATGGTCCAGCTCAGCACTGGTGGCCTTTTTCAGCTCAGCCTTACCGGATGCGAACAATATAGTGTTCGGAAGTGTTACTGTAATAGTGCCCGCCGAAGGATCAAACGCAACATCGTAGCCCTCTCCGAACCCGGTAACCTCGGCTGGGCTTCGGTTGAGCTCATTAATTTGCCTTTGGAGCTCCTCTATCGTCTGCTGGTCCTGCGAAATCCTTTCAGCAAGCTGTTCTCTTTCCGATTGTAAAAGCTCGAATCTACCTTTCAGATTTTCATGCTCGACATCGAGATATTCATACTTCTGTCGCCAGTTGGTACACCCAGGCAGAAGAATGCTTACTATGATAAACATTAACAGGGCAATTAGCTTTCGGCTGGTACCTCGCATTTGAAATCTCCTTATGTCAGTGGAATTGTGGCTATCTATCCTTAGTAACCTCGCAGTAAAGCCCAGTAGCTGTATATCCAATCGTGTAGAATCATAACAGCAAATATCCCTAATGACAAGAACGGACCATAAGGAATTTGTCGAGTTTTTCTAAAAAACATTTGAAAAGCCGCCCAAGCCAGCCCCAAAAAAGGGGCAATGAAGAACGCCACGACCACCGGAACCGGCCCGACGACGGCCCCAGCAGCTCCCATCAAGTGCACATCTCCAAGTCCCATCGCTTCTTTGCCAAAGGCAAGCGTACCTAAAACACGCGTAGCCCACACTATAGCGCAACCGACAAAATAGCCCCAAACACTTCCTAACAGACCCGCCATCACAGGGCGCTGGATTAAGCGACCCCACAAGTTGCCGACCACCGTGTTTTCTCGAACAACCCACAAAATGACCAACGAGCAAGCAATAATCGGTAGTAAAAAGACGACTTCTTTTAGAATTTCCCGTCTATGATCGAAGCGAGTTTCCTGCATTTCGCCACCTGCTTTTGGTGCCTGACCAGGCTTTAGCTCTGTTTCAGAACCAAGATTATCAGCACCCTGAGGAACGTCGGTCTCATAACTTCTCTTAAGTAAGCCGTATGCCAGAAAAAGCAACGATATCCCCAAGCCAGCGGCTGCACCTACTGCCAGCGCACCGGTACTGAGCGAAGCTACCGGCAGCAATGAATATGCCTGAATCAAAGAGGGCTCAATCATGCACGCACCAAGAGATGAGCCGACAAAACCAACTGCCGTGGCAAACCAGCAGATGGATAACGGAATCACCCAGAGCTGCAGGTCAATCGCAGATGCGGCAATCAAAGCCGACAACAGGGCTATGTGGAGAAGATAAACGAGCCAGCCGCCATGCCCAAAGCCGGCGATGCCCTCCCTCAAATCCGTCCGAAAATAAATAATGAAAAGAGCCGTGAAAACCAGGCCGGTCAACAACTCAACAAGGAAATACCGCACTGAGATCGGCGATTTGCAGTAGCGACATTTAGCACGCAAACACAGCCAAGAGACCAGCGGGATATTGTCATAAAAGCGAATGTGCTTGCCGCACTGCGGACAGAAGGATGCCGGTTTTATCAAGGATTTTTCACGCGGCAGGCGATAAATAACAACGTTCAGAAAGCTCCCGACACAACAGCCGAACGCAAAGATAAAAACAAGCCAAATCCAATCCGGCACAGCCACAGCAATCCTTTGCAATTTATTATATCTTTTTGCTCATTTCTTATGTTCTTAATCTCAATGCAATACGTGCTACCTTGCGAAAGAAACTTCAAAGACGTTTGGCTTCAACTGCAGATTTCTTATCAGCAGATTCGCCAGGATAACGGAACGCCACAGCAAAATCCGATAGGTAAGCAATATCCTCACGAAAAATTTCCCAATTAGGTTCAACCTTAAGAACTTTTTCCAACAATGCAACCAGGTCGTGAATCTTACCAAAAGGAATTTCAGCTTTACTTAGACGGGCTTTGAGATATTCTTCAGCACACTGCTGATAATGAAAACAGATGCCGTCATAATTAGGATTTTTCCTCACCCGACTTTCCCGTTGTGCAGTGGCAAAATCCGCCTCGGCCTTGGCAATCCATTCAGCGGTCATCGGCTTCATAAAGCACCTTTCCTTTTTCAAGGATTTCTCGCATAAAACAGTCACCCATTTTTATTCGCTGATGCACTTTTTCTGGGGTCCTGATGAGAATGTCTACAGGAAATTGCGGCCGCAATTTCATCCGGATTTCTACGGATTTGTCAACACTTCTGCCTTTGAACGGCCCGATGACTAATAAATCAACATCAGAATCAGCAGTAACTCTGCCCTGAGCATAAGAGCCGAACAGGATTACCCGTTCAGCGTTAAACTGCTCACCGATTTGCCTGCCGAACTTCTTTATTTGATTTATCGCTACCATAGTCTGCACTCTTGCCTATCGATTATTTCTTTTTCATTATGACCATTCATTTTAATTTTTACCTTTTTTACTTTTGCCTTTTCCTATTTACAGCCGCGACGACTCTCACTGGCAAGCCGAACAAACGTATGAATCCTGTCGCGTCCGTTGGCTCGTATTCAGCACCCATCTTGAAGCTTGCAAGATTGGTTCTATACAAGCTGTTCGGGCTCTTGGCACCGGCTAAAGTGCATCTGCCTTTGAAGAGCTTGACTTTGACTTCGCCGGTAACATTACGCTGAGTGACATCGATAAATGCATCAAGAGCCTCGCGTAGCTGAGTAAACCAAAGACCGTAATAAATAAGCTCAGCATATTTCAAGGCAATCTGTTGTTTATAGTGCATTGTCTCGCGGTCAAGCGTCAAACTCTCCAGAGCACTATGAGCGGTCACCAGAATAGTTCCGCCCGGCGTTTCATAAACACCCCGCGACTTCATGCCAACCAGCCGATTCTCAACTAAATCCACCTGACCGACACCGTGCTTACCGCCGAGCTCGTTCAGAATTTTAATCAACTGCACGCCACTTGTAAGCCCGCCGTTGAGCTTTACCGGCACACCCTCATGAAAGCCTATCGTTACATAGTTCGCCTTATCCGGCGTATTTGAAATAGGCTGTGAGATAACAAACAGATCGTCCTTCGGTTCATTGGCAGGGTCCTCAAGATCCGCTCCCTCGTGGCTTAGATGCCAGAGATTTCGATCTCGTGAGTATATCTTTTTCTTGGATTGCTCAATCGGAATCTTATGTTTCTTGGCATAATCCACTGCTGCCTCACGCGAGGTAAGCGTAAATTTCGGGTCCTTCCACGGCGCAACAATTTTCAGTGACGGATCAAGCGCCATATATGTCAACTCAAACCGCACTTGGTCGTTACCTTTGCCCGTTGCTCCATGTGCAACCGCCGTCGCGCCTTCGGCGTGCGCAACCTCCACCTGATACTTAGCAATCAGCGGCCGCGCGATGCTCGTTCCCAACAGATACCCGCCTTCATAAACCGCGCCGGATTTTAGCAGTCGCCACAGATAATCCTCCACGAATTCCCGCCGAAGGTCTTTTACAATGCACTTGCTCGCACCGCTGGCAAGCGCCTTTTTCTTTATACCTGCAAGTTCATCACCCTGGCCCAACTCAGCAGAGAACGCTATAACCTCATAGCCGTAGGTCTCTTTCAACCACGGCAGAATCACACTCGTATCCAGCCCCCCACTATACGCCAAAACTACTTTTCCCTTCTTTGCCATTTTTTACCTCAGAAAAGACTTTATTGTCATCGCAGATTATACAAGAGATGCGGAGCAATGACAATCAAAGGCAGAATAAAGGGAAGGAATTTAGCCACGTATCAGTCCATGGCTTGCTGTAGTTCATCCGGTGGTACCAGAGGTTCGATGAGTTGAATCAACTCCGGTATGTCCTTTTCAACCACATCCCATACTCTTCGTGGAATAATGTGGAAGTATTCATGAACTAATCTATTCCGCATACCGATTATAGTTTGCCAGGGAATCTCCGCATGTTCCTTCTGGTAATCCAGTGAGACTTTACGAGCAGCTTCACCAATAATCTGAATTTGACGCATAACCGCATTCTGTGTCAGGTCGTCATCTTCAAAAGCTTTCCAAGTCATGCCACTGGTAAACTCCTTCACTTTACGAGCTGCCAACAGCATGTCCAGCAGATAAGCATCATCACGCCACATAAATCGCCTCCACTGACTTTAGCATATGACGCCGCCGAATATAGTTTTCACTTCTTTCAATAGCTTGGCGTTCGACTAAATCGACTTTTCGTCTCAAAATCTCAGACAGTTCGTCTTCTATCGTGACAAGTCCCATCAAGTCCGGCTCCTGGCCCTGCTCAAATTCCACCATTACATCCACATCGCTATTCGGTCCAAAGTCGTCCCGCAACACAGATCCAAAAAATGCGAGACTTTGAATATGATTTCGTTGGCAGAACTCAGTTATTTTATCTTTGGGCACCTCTATCTGATAGGGCATATTCTCACCTTTGACATTAGGTAGTTGTTTTTACCACTTTTAATATAACAATAATTATTCTCGCAGAGCAACGATTAAATTGTGCAACACTGATCCTAATACTCTGTCTTACACAAAATCAAAAACTGTCATTCCGAGCGGAGCAAAGCGGAGTCGAGGAATCTATTTTAACAGACCCCTCGAGCTTGCTCGGAGTAACGATGTTTCTCAGCAATGCCAACAGTCAATTCGGCTGCGACAGAGCACTAGCTACAATTACACAGGTACTCTTCCGGCACCTCATCAAGACTGAAAAATACATCTTTTTCAGGAAACGCAGCACGCGCCAACGGATCCATCAACTTCCTGTCCCGTGTCAAAATGCCATCAGCCCTTGATAAATAAGTCACATATTGCATATCATGAAAATCATGGGAGGCATATTTTAATTTTGGGAAACTTCCACATTTGGCCTTTTGCCAAGCCCATTCTAAACTCAATGCAATGCGAAGGCGAATATCACACCAATTATACCAATCTGGTGTAAGATAAGAAGCAATATCAGGTTTCAGCTTTTTTATAAATTTATTCATTGATTGATCCGTAGCTTGAACCCAACTTTTAAACCGAGAAGCTTTATCGACCATATCTTCTTTACGCATTCCATTTATCATATCTCTTTGAATATTAGCATAAAACTTTTCTCCAATTCTAAGTAATCCTTTAACGATTGGTTGAACCGTTTGCCAATAACATTTGGCTTCGTGTTTAAAATAATCCCCATCATCGCTAAGGATACCTGTTCTAATTGCGTTGGTACTATTCTCATCGATGATTGAGTCAACAGGTAAAAAAGCCTTCTTTTCTTTTTCGCAAAGATTAAACGGTGAGTAAGCGTAATATGCTCCTGCTCTAATTATCTTTTGAATGCGACTTAGTAAATCCAAAGAATCACGATCCTTGCTTATTAAGCATTCAACACATAAAATATAGGTTAAAACAACATGATAATTCTTTACAAATTCTGAAAGTATGTTCTCCGAAATACCTTGAAAACAATTCTTATCAATTACCAGTAAATTCGACATTTTACTACCCCCAAATTTATTCAGGTCATAAGAATTGTACAACGGTTTTTTTCATAAGCTTAGAATTGGCGTTTTGGCCGGTGAATAGGCGAAACTGTGCCATAGCTTGGTTAACAAACATCGAAATGCCGTCGATGGTTTTCAGGCGTTTTCTTTTTGCCTGCTTCAAAAGCAAAGTCTTTGCAGGATTGTAAACCGTATCGAAAACAACCATTCCCTTTTTCAAAAACTCCGCAGGAATCGGCGTCGCATCGACGTTCGGGTGCATTCCGATACTCGTGCAATTTATCACCAACTTCGCATCCAGTCCTGCTAATTCATCCAGGCCCGCGAACTCACAGCAGAACTCACCAGATAGTTTCTCAGCCTTTTCTACTGTGCGGTTATAGATTTTTATTTTTTTTACGCCCGCATCAGAAAGGCCGGCTACTATCGCTCTTGCGACGCCACCTGCACCGATAACAGCAACCGCTGTACGCTTCAAATCCCGCCGTTTAATCCCAGCCCCATCTGTGATTGCATCCAGTGCTCCCGCATAGTCAGTATTGTACGCCTTTAGCGTGCCATCCTTACTGATTAGCAGCGTATTGACCGCTCCGATCTTCTCTGCCAAAGGCTCCACAAAACCAGCGATTGCTCGCACAAACTCAAGTGCATTTTGCTTATGCGGAATCGTTACGCTAAAGCCGCCAAAATCGAGCCACTTACGCTGCAAAACACCGCGCATAAACGCATCAAAGCCATCCTTGCCATCTTGAATAAGAAGCGGCAGATACAACTTGTTCATCTTCGCCTGGGCAAAACACGCGTTGTGAATGGCAGGACTAAGCGAATGGCCAACCGGATCAGCAATCACACCGTAAAGACTTGTCTCGACATCGATGGAATCGTAGTGGTATAAATTTCTAAACCGCTCGATAGTCAACTGCCCCGGAGCCGTTGTGCTTTGTTCATCGATGCTTGCGTACGTAACGAGGCTGCCTAATTTCTTTGCAAGAATTCGGCTGATTAAGCCAGCCTGGCCCATACAAAAAACAATTCGCTCATCACCCGTCTGGCGCAACAAATCAAAAGCCTCGAAACAGTCATTGATATGGTATACGGTGTAGACAAGCTTTGGTATTGCTACTGGACAGATCGCCAGGATGTCACGATAAAGTTTTTTTATGTTTGCAAACTTAGATTCGAAGTCGTGAGCAGACAAGATCAGCCGGGTCTTAGAACTCTGCGACAACGCCAGGCGAATTTTCTCCTGATTCTCCGTTTTCAGAAAATTTTGATATTCAAAATCAATAAACTCAACGCCGGCCTTTGCTGCCTCTGTCAATACACTCACCCGCAAACTCACAGGATGCTCCCCTGCGCCACCTTCGCGCTTATCCCGGCACGTTACTATTATGGGCACAGCTTTAGTACAGATCGTCCTGGCCTGAGCGATCAGAACCCTTACAAGCTCTACACTGAGTGCCTCAAGGTAATCAGTACGCAGCTCAAGTGCCTCAGCGCCGGCAGAAAAGGCCTGCTTGATATGCCTTTTTGCCTGCTCAAAATCCGTTGCAGGTATTGGAACCGTTAAATATGTCATAGCAATATGAAAATATACAACCGAAAAAATTCAAAGGCAACAGGATGAAACAGAGATTGTGCAGAAACCTTCATCACAAATAGCACATGCTTGACAATTGCCACACAACTTTGTACAATTATAGCTGTTTTTCGACACTTGCATACACCGGAGGAGGCAAAAACAATACAGTTCATAATACGCGGGTTTCTGCTGGTCCGGAAAGAACACTCCTGAATTCGGGGGTAAGCGCGAAGATCAGCTTGCCGATAAGGATAAAAAAATAATATTCAGACACACTAATTTAGCATTTGTGACAGTGGTGCTGCTACTTGCTTGCAGCAGAATCTCTGCCAGACCAACAACAGAGTACGAGGCTGAACAGGTTGTAACCGGCTGGCTCACAGCTGACATCCGACCTCTCGGCACAAACCTCGGCAGATATGTTGTCGATGTGCAAACATTCACTAACAACTACGGTGAGCCAATCTACTATATCGTCCATCTGTACCCTCGTGGCTTCGTCATTGTACCAGCCGACGACCTGATTGAGCCTATAGTTTGTTTTACCGTCGCTGACACTTACGATGCGTCATCAGAGAATCCCCTCACAGCACTGGTTACTCAGGACCTGGCCGGGCGCATCGAGACGGCAAGGATCAAGAATAACCAACAAATAGGGATTAGTACTTTTGAAGTTTCTGATACTCAACGTAAGTGGAATCACTTTCTCAGTCTCGCCGAAACAGCCACGGGCAAAATCACAATTATGAGCATAGTTTCTATACCCGATGTCCGCGTAGCCCCGCTGGTGCAGAGCAAATGGTCGCAGCTCGATGTATGCAATGCTAATTGCTACAACTACTACACGCCCAACAACTACTATTGCGGTTGCGTCGCCACCGCGATGGCCCAGATAATGCGCTATCACGAGTACCCAACCACAGGAATAGGTACACACGACTTTCCGATCAAAGTGGACGAAAACTCCCAAACGGCATCCACAATGGGCGGCGATGGCAATGGTGGCCAATACAACTGGGCCGACATGATGCTTGTTCCCACCTGTAGCATAACCGAAGAACAACGACAAGCCATCGGATCGCTCTGCTACGACGCAGGTATTTCCATAAACATTGAATACAGCGACGATGGTTCCAGCGCCGACGCACTCGATGTTAAAGATGCTCTAACCGATACGTTCAAATACGACAACGCGGTAGCTAGCTATAACGATGGTGACGATATTGGCTCAGCCTTGATTGAAATGATTAACCCTAACCTCGACGCAGCCCTGCCGGTTATTCTCGGTATCTGGCGCGATGAGAGCGGCCACGCAGTCGTCTGCGACGGCTATGGCTACAACACATCGACACTGTACCATCATCTAAACATGGGCTGGGAGGGACACGATGACGTATGGTATAATCTTCCGAACGTAGATGCTAATCCCAGTTACACATCGGTTATCGTCTGCATATACAATATTTTTCCAACGGGTACGGGTGAGATAATCAGCGGCCGAGTCACTGACAGGGGAGACCGTCCAATTCGCGATGCAATGGTTGTTGCTCAACGCAGAAGTCAATACTACACCGCCACAACCAACACCAAGGGTATATATGCACTGGCTGAGATTCCATCAGCATCAAGGTATACAATCACCGTAACGAAGGCGGGCTACGTATTCACAAATAAGACTGTGACGACAGGCACTTCCAGAGATACGAGGAGTATCACCGGCAACAAATGGCAGGTCGATTTTGTGGGCTTTACAACCAGCGACCTGGATGGTGATTATGTTGTTGACTACTCTGACTTTGCCATTTTTGCGATGTCATGGCTGACCACGCCAGGACAGCAAGGATGGAACGCTCGTTGCGATATCAGCAATCCCGCCGATGACTTTGTAGATGTCCTGGATCTCGCCGAGTTCGCTAAAAACTGGCTTGCAGGCACTGAGTAGTCATGCCTTAACCATTCCCCTCAGATAGGCTGCTCGTGTAAATTCATCTGGGCTAATCTGAGGTCCGCCACCTTACGGCTGACTTTTTTCTTGCTTTTTCAGCGCAATGAAGTAGATTTCTCAAAAGATTTTTCGTTGGAGATTAAGCAATGATAGGCAAAAAGATTAGACTCGAAAGAATAATCGACCGCAATTCCAGCAGAACCGTAATCATTCCGATGGACCATGGCGTCACCGTTGGGCCTATCGAAGGCCTCGCTGATATGCGCACCACCGTTGCCAAGGTGGTCGCCGGCGGAGCAAATGCAATCCTTATGCACAAAGGCATGATTAGCGCAGGCCATCGTGGTACCGGCAAAGACGTGGGATTGATAATTCATCTTTCCGGAGGTACATCGCTAAGTCCTGACCCGAATGCCAAAGAGCTGGTCTGTACCGTCGAAGAGGCAATCAGGCTCGGAGCCGATGCGGTCTCTGTTCATATAAATCTTGGTGCACCGACCGACAAGGAAATGCTGCACCAACTGGGATATGTAAGCGAGCGATGCTTCCAATGGCAAATGCCGCTGGTTGCAATGATTTACACGCGCGGCGTAAAAATCAAAGATGAATTCGATGTCGCTAATGTCAAGCACGCTGCCCGTGTCGGAGCTGAGCTTGGTGCCGACATCGTCAAGGTTCCCTATACCGGCTCAGTCGAGACCTTTAAGCAGGTTGTTGATGGTTGTCCGGTGCCGGTTGTTATAGCAGGCGGGCCAAAGATGGGCAGCGACGATGAAATCTTTAAGATGGTTGAAGGCGCCTTGGCTGCCGGTGCGGCAGGTGTATCGATTGGCCGAAACGCCTTTCAGCACGCCACACCGGACAAAATGGTTCAAGCCCTATCTAAAATGGTTCATCACGGCGCCTCTGTCAAAGACGCCATTGAAATACTACAGACCTGAATGCCTCATACTCTACAGGGCAACTCCGGAATCTGTCGCTATCTTCTTGCCGGTCGCCTTTAAGATGCCTTTGTCATTTAATTACCACTTGCCTTGGAGTCCGAAGCCGGAGCCACTGGAAGTGCCTTTTCGACCTTCTTGCCTGTGACGTCGCTGATGCTCATGTCTGATATGAGCTGTCCCTCGAGTTTCGCTCCATCGAGTTTGCCTTTGAAGTCCATCTCGAATGTCTGGTCGCCCCAACCCATCTCAAGTTTAAACGTCAACTGGTCGCCTTCGAGCTTGATGTCCTTCATCGGGAGCTCACCATCAAAGAATCCGTACCTGCCGGTCAAGTCTCCAAAAATCTTCATCATGCTTGTATGCGTGCCCCAATCGGAGGTTGTCGTAAGTTCCCATTCTCCGACAAGCTCTGCGCCAAATCGTTTGCCACTAACCTGCCACTGGCCCATTTCGTTCTTGAACATTCCAGTCAGGTCATGGTCTTTGAGAACGCCTTCATAGTACGTCTCAAACTCGAAGTCACCGAGCTTGCTCTCTCGAGTGAAGGTGAGCTTTCCATCCTTGAATTTGACATCGGAGATTATGTGCTCGCCCTCCTCTTTGGTCCACTCGCCCGTTAGCGTACCATCCGGCTTCTGAGAAATTATTAGCCTGGCATTGATGTCCCGATCACTGACATTGAAGTTCATATCCCACTGACCCAGGATCGGACATTTGGGTTTTGGTCGGGCTCCAACAGCAGAGAACTCGCCCCAATCACTTGACATTGTGAGCATGAGCTTGCCGTCTTTAAGGGTTCCCTCGTAGTTTACTGTTGATTCCCGGTCAGGCGGACCAACTGTGCGATTAAAAGTGAGCTTACCATCCTGGAATTTTACATCGGATAGCTCCCTGGGGCCCCACGTGCCGGCGAGCGAACCATCTGCATTTTTAGAAATATTCACCATGGCAAAGCTCTGCCGGCCGTTAAATTCCATCGTGATTTCCCAGTCACCTGTGATGTCTTCAGCCGCCCAGGCCAGCGACGTTTGCACCAGCAACAAAACAGAAACGACCACCATAGACTTGATACTTTTTTTGCGAATTAGCATCCGATTCATAACAGAACTCCTAAATAATGGATTTGTCAATTAATCCCTGCTCCGCGATGCAGCAGTAGTATGGCCGAAAGAATACCGCAAAGCAGTCCAAAAGGCAACTACTCTATCGCAAAAAAAAATTGCACAAAAGAAGAACCGCAACCATAAGTGAGCGGTAAACACCAACCGATTCATAGCGGATATAAATCCTATTCCCACCGGCGCTACGAGAATCCCATGTAGTCTTTACAGTAGGTGGTACTCGACACGCTAATTTTTTCATTTTGATGTATATTTTGCTTTTTGCACTTTGATTTTTAATTTGCTCTTGGCTCCGCCGGTCAAAACAACTCCACCCCCATCCTCCAAAGACTTCTCAGCGTCAATAATCCACAGCAAGGCTTTGTAAGTCGCCCCGCCTGGAGAGAGACCACCCAAGCCATGCAACTTATCACTTAATCGGCATGTCGCTACTCAAATCTTGCGCGAAGCTTTATCCATCCTTATCCGGCGTTTCGGATACTTCTAGCAATTCCAATTTGAAATCCAGATCTTTACCCGCCAACGGGTGGTTCGCGTCGACGGTTATGTTGGAATCAGAAACAGCCGTTATCGACACTATCATCGGCTCACCGTTTGGCTGGTCAACTTTCAGACTCTGCCCGACTTGAGGTTGCATTCCTTCCGGCAAGTCATCCTTGGGGATGTCCTTGGTTAATTCTTCCTGACGTGGACCGTAGGCCTTTTCAGGTGGAATGGTGACCGTTTTAGACTGGCCGGGCTCCATTCCGTGTACCGCCTCGTCAACCCCCGGTATGATCTGACCTGCGCCAAGGGTAAACTCAAGAGGCTCACCCTTCTTTGAGTCGGCAAATACAGTCCCATCGTTCAATTTACCTGTGTAGTGGATTTTCACACTGTCACCTGATTTTGCCTGCTTCATAGCGATTCTTTCCTTTCTCTTCTCTGACGTTCAAAAGCACACACTTCTTGCCAAGGTCGGCACCTGTTGTAGACATATCGCTCCAGGTGCCCTTGGCCGAGCCAACAACCCCCACGTAAATCCAATTTAAGGGACAATGTACAGTAATGCAATCCTACAGACCCCAAAAAACCAAAAAACTATTCAGAAACTTGCCTGTCTCCGGAGCAGATGCATATCTTTTAGGGCCTGCTGAGTTGAAACATTGGAATCACTCAAGAATGTATGGCAAATCCGACAAGTCTTAAGCACTATGCAGCCAAATATATTGACAGAGCTCGCGAATTGGCGTTAAATCTCGTTCAGAAAAAAGTCTGGATTCCTAAAACATAAGGATAGATGCCATGAAGAAGCTATGGGTAAATTGCGTTCCATACAAAAAGGAAATCGCTATTGCTGCGCTGGAAAGCGGCGCTGAAGCTATTGTTCTGCCCGATGGGCAAAGCGATACTGTGCGGCAGTTCGGCAAAATAAAAACAGTCGAAAAAACCGGCGATATCAAGCCGGGCGCCGATTTCGAGTTCATTGATATAGCCAGTAAACAAGATGAAGATAAAGCTGCTGCGGTACCAACCAGCAAAATCGTCGTCTTGCGAATGCTCGACTGGACGATTATCCCGATTGAAAATCTTCTGGCTCGCCGCGGCGCCAATCTGATGGTCCAGGTCGAAAACTCTGAACAAGCTAAGCTCATGGTCGAGATTCTTGAAAAAGGCGTCGATGGCGTTTTACTCAACACCAACAACGTCAATGAAATCAAGAAAACCGCTGAGATAATTCACGGCATCGGCGAGAAGATTCCGCTCGCAGAGGCCACCATTACCGCTTGCAAGCAGCTCGGCATGGGTGACCGCTCGTGCCTCGACACCTGCACGCAGATGACACTTGGTGAAGGTATGCTTGTCGGCAATACTGCATCGGGATTCTTTTTGGTGCATTCTGAATCCATCGATAATCCTTACGTCGCTTCACGGCCGTTCCGCGTCAACGCCGGAGCAGTACACGCATACACACTCACGCCGGGCGGCAAGACAAAGTACCTGTCAGACCTGAAGGCCGGTGACGAAGTCATGCTGGTTGACTTCCAGGGCAAAACACAGGCTGCATATCTTGGAAGAAACAAAATCGAAAAACGCCCAATGATGCTCGTAGAAGCCGAGGCTGAAGGGCATCCAATAAGTCTGGTCCTGCAAAACGCTGAGACCATCCGTCTTGTCAGCCCTGATGGCAAAGCTATCTCGATTACAACCTTAAAACCCGGTGACAAGGTTCTTGTCCACATCGAAAAAGCCGGCAGGCACTTCGGTATGCAGGTCGATGAAACATTGATAGAAAGGTGAAATCGTGCTTTGGCCAAACGAGACCCCCGGCGTACTTTTAGCTGTTGTCTTGGGCGCTATAGACAGAGAGACAGTATCGCAGGTCCTGCCGAGGGGCAGAATTGACCAAACAATAAAGCAAAACAGTAAGAAAAAAGGAGGCAGAAAATGAAACGGAAAAAATTATCACTGGCTGCATTGCTTATTCTGGCTCTAATACTGGGCTATACGCATGAGTCTTGTGCAGTTGAGCCACTAGACCAGGCCGCGACCCAGCAAGCAGTCTCGCAGAAAATCGACCTCATCGCCCAGGATGCAAAGGTTGAAAAACTCTGCAATGATTTCAGTTTCACTGAAGGCCCAGCAGCCGACGCAAAGGGTAACATCTACTTTTCGGATATTCCGAACAACCGAATCCACAAATGGTCCCTTGATGGCAAACTATCTACATTCCTTGAGAACTCAGCCGGTTCAAATGGTTTGTACTTTGACAAAGACGGAAACCTGCTTGCCTGTCAAGGCGGTGGGCGAAGATTGGTCTCGATCGACCCCAACGGCAATATCACTACGCTCGCAGACAGATATGAAGGAAAACGCTTTAACAGCCTTAACGACCTCTGGATCGACCCAAACAGCGGAGTTTACTTCACCGATCCCCGCTATGGACGCGACAGAGATGATATGGAGCAGGACGGCGAGCACGTTTACTACCTCGCCCCTGACCGCAAGAAGGTTATCCGAGTCATCGACGATATGGTTAGGCCTAACGGCGTCATCGGCACTGCCGACGGCAAGAGTCTCTATGTCGCAGACCACGCCGGCAGAAAAACTTTCGTTTATACTATCAATAAGGACGGCACCTTATCTGGTAAAAAGCTCTTTGCACCGGAAGGTTCCGATGGCATGACCATCGATAACCAGGGCAACATCTACCTGACAACAAATTTGGTGTCTGTCTACAATTCGAAGGGCAAAAAGATTCAGGAGATAAAAGTTCCACAGCGCCCTGCCAATGTCTGCTTTGGCGGCACAGACAAGCAGACTCTTTTTATTACTGCCCAGACATCGCTCTACTCAGTCCGAATGCGCATCAAAGGCCTATAAAGGTGAGCTGAACAAATTAATCAAACGGACAATGCGGAAGAAAAAATAATAAACGGCCAGGTAAGGTTAACACCTGGCCTTTATAATTTTATCCCGAGTGTAATCGCGGGACCTGCCTGTTCCGCCCAAAATGGTCTTTATTTGGTGCGGGGGCGATGACCATAATAACCCTCAGGGTAAACCTGTGGGCTAACCATTTTTATTGCGCTGGTCTTTAACATACCTAATCTTGCTTTTCAATTCCTCCCGGTCAAAACAGAAACGCTTATCAAAACCCTTTGTCCAAACTCTTCCAACAAAACCTCTGCCTCGAAGAGCAATGCGGGCAGCGTTCTTATAATAACTCACAACCTTCTCGATGGACTCATTTGTGCGCTCAGCCACTATGTGGACGTGACTGGAACATACCGAAATTGCACATATCTGCTGCCGAATTTCTTGAGCTTTGTTAAGAATAGCACGTCGAACAATAGCACGATGCTCGGTGTCAAATCTTGTGGCGGGATTTTTCAGCCTTTTCAGATTTGATTTCAATAGAGCATCATTTTTCCCGGAGAATTTTCCCATCCTTGACATACCCACGCTTATCACCTTGCAGCCAGCTTCCGTATGTTGTCCAGGTAATCATGCATCCGATGATTTCCCTCATGCTTTGATGATAATGTTTACCGATGACAGGTCAAGTCCAACCATGGTTAGCCCTCAACTTTACGTTGAGGGTTTTGTAGATAGGTTAGCCCCCAATTTCACATTGGGGGTCTATGACACAAAAAGGAAAGGCCGATTCCTTTAGGGAGTCGGCCTTTACAAATCCTGGCGATGACCGGATTTTATCCGCCGAAGCTTTAGCGAAGGCGAACTCGCCCTTCTTAGATTCTCACCGGCGCAAAAGGTAAGGGCTGCGATGCTCGCACATCACAGCCCTTATAAATCCTGGCGATGACCTACTCTCACCCCGAAGGACTACCATCGGCCGCACGGGCTTAGCTTCTGAGTTCGGAATGGGATCAGGCGTTTCCCCGTACGTATAGTCACCAGGAAGCTTATTTAGATCCGAGCCATCGGCTCGGCTCTATTCGTATATGCGTTTATGCGTAAATGGGTATATCAGTACAACCAACTCATCTACTCATCAACCTATATACTCATCCACGCTGGATATGCAGATGCGGATATGAGCACAAAGTTCGTGGTTCGTGGCTTGTGATTAGTGGCTAGAATTGTTTTCAAATTACGATTCACGAAACACGCTTCACAATTCACGACCAAGTTCAATCAAGGATTGATATGGTCAAGTAGTCGAGCGTTAGTACCGGTTAGCTGAACACATTTCTGTGCTTACACACCCGGCCTATCAACCTGGTAGTCTTCCAGGGCTCTGTGTCCGGCCGAAGCCGAACTGGAATCCTAATCTTGGGGTGGGCTTCCCGCTTAGATGCTTTCAGCGGTTATCCTTTCCCGACTTAGCTACCCGGCGGTGCCCCTAGCGGGACAACCGGTACACCAGAGGTCAGTGCTTCCAAGTCCTCTCGTACTAGGGAAACATCCCCTCAAGATTCCTACGCCCACGGCAGATAGGGACCGACCTGGCTCACGCCGGTCTGAACCCAGCTCGCGTACCACTTTAATGGGCGAACAGCCCAACCCTTGGGACCGCCTTCAGCCCCAGGATGTGATGAGCCGACATCGATGTGCCAAACCTCCACGCCGCTATGAACGCTCGGTGGAGATCAGCCTGTTATCCCCGGAGTACCTTTTATCTGTTGAGCGACGACCCTTCCACACGGAATCGCCGGATCACTAGGTCCTGCTTTCGCATCTGCTTGACTGATAAGTCTCGCAGTTAAGCACACTTGTACCCTTGCGCTCTACACGCGGTTGCCAACCGCGCTGAGTGTACCTTTGAACTCCTCCGTTACTCTTTGGGAGGAGACCGCCCCAGTCAAACTGCCCACCTAGCACTGTTCCACGCCCGGATTCACGGGTCGCGGTTAGGCAACTAACATAGCAAGGGTGGTATTTCAAGGTTGGCTCTGCGCCCCCCTGAAGGAACGCTTCAACGCCTCCCACCTATCCTACGCAAGATATGCCAGGTGTCAATACCAGGCTACAGTAAAGGTTCACGGGGTCTTTCCGTCTTGCCGCGGGTATGTGGTATCTTCACCACAACTACAATTTCACCGAGTCCGTCCTTGAGACAGTGCTCCAGTCGTTACGCCGTTCATGCACGTCGGAACTTACCCGACAAGGAACTTCGCTACCTTAGGACCGTCATAGTTACGGCCGCCGTTTACC
>Ga0307427_1000101_pt1 | contig 71297 bp, 65 predicted proteins | sample SalMarWE160190MG_FD_202162 | JGI IMG/M metagenome (GOLD analysis project Ga0307427, IMG submission 202162) | Salt marsh sediment microbial communities from the Plum Island Ecosystem LTER, Massachusetts, United States - WE1603-190 | ecosystem: Environmental > Aquatic > Marine > Intertidal zone >...
GAGTAATTGCAATGCTTATCATTGTTTTTGGGATATTAATCGTGTTCAATTTATTTTATATACCAGCGAAATTTCATGACGATCAAGAAATTGAAATAAAAATTCTTGAGGAGAATCTTAATCTAATAAAGAAAAGAATTTCAAGGAAAAACATAATACCAGTTTGGCCACCAAAAATATGTGTAAATAATAACCAAATAGAGCTCTATATTCCAATAAGAAATGATTCCGGGAAAGAGTTACGCAGTTATTACACTTTGATAAACAGGATAGGGTTTTCGGAAAATGATAATGGAGAAATTAATACTATAGATATTCCTTGTAAGTTAAGTTTGCGCTGGCCCAATGATAGCGGAACTATTGTGTATAGAAATATGGACAAAGCTATATCTCCTGGTGATATTGCATATGTTTCGATTGTAAAAACACATACAAATTTTTTCAAATTGGACACAATTCAAAGTATTCAAAATAAATTTGAAAAGAAAGGTTTTTACTATATTGAGTTTGTTGTTGCCGGAGTTGTTGATAATATTGGAATAAAAAACTGCATAAAAGTAAAACTAAAATACAAAGGTGGAAATAATATCAATATTTTGAATGTGAGTGATTTTGATTGTGAAGAAAATAATGTCTGAACAAGAAAAAATTTATACCTAGGTTAAGTTTCGCGGCTTTCAGCCCATAAAAACTTATCAAATGATAATTCTTGACTTCTTATATATCAAATGATATACTAACTATACGCAGATGAGGTTCAATACGATTCATGCCCAATGACAAAAATGATGAATTACGCCAGAAAGTTAACCGTTTTCTCTCTGATTTCAAAAAGCTAACATACCAAATACCATGTAGAGTCAGAAAGCACAGAAAAAATATTCGAACAATGACTCGGTTAGGGCTTACCAATCAAGATTGTGTTGAGATTATGCTTACTTTAACTCCTGAGCAATATTCAAAAGGTCCGATCAAAGATAAGTTACACCCTGGCAATTATTGGGAGTTTGGGATAAATGTAGAGGGTGAGTTGATTTACATAAAGATAAAAATTGCATCCAATAAACACGGTGATGAGTGGCCGGTTTGTTATTCCTTCCATGACCCTGAATTTCCAATGGATTTTCCGCTTAGCTGATTTATTAATTAATAATTGACATTTTATAAGAAAGGGACATTTCAAATGAAAGAATTTTGTCCATTTTGCGAACAAGAAACACAAATCGAAAAAATCACCCAAACCGAAGAGATGGAAGTCCGTGATCTCGTCATTCCCGTTGAAAGGCAATACTATCGTTGCACGGAATGTGGTGAAGAGTTTGAAGTCCTCGAAGAGGATTACGATCCCTATGCCGAAGCCTATCGTGAATACCGCCGCCGAAAAGGGTGGGTCCAACCCGAAGAAATTAAAGAGTTTCGTGAAAGCCTCGGGCTCACCCAAAAACAATTCAGCAATCTATTAGGCATTGGCATCGCCACCCTCAACCGCTACGAAAACGGCACGCTTCAATCCGAAGCAAACAACCAGATTATTTCTTTGTGCATTAATGATCCTTGGATATTGATGAAGTTCGCTAAAAATAAAAAAGTGATTTTTTCTGAACAAGATCTTAAGCTATTGAATGAAAATATTGAACAGTATCAAAATGGTATTCCCCAATTAGTGTCAGATGCAATTGATCGTTTTGGTTCTTATGAAGCCAGCATCCTAAGTGGTGGTAGAGTCTTAGATTTTCAAAAATTTTCTGAAGTGGCCAAAATTCTTTGTCATGAAACAAGTCAATTTACAACTAAACTTCAAAAATTATTCTTTTATGTGGATTTCAAGCATTATAAAGAATTTAATGCTTCCATAACCGGTATGCAATATGTTCATCTTCCCCATGGGCCAGTACCAGATGAATATAAGACATGGTTGGCTGCCCTTACGGATTGGATGGGAATCCTTGAAACGGAGAAAATCGACTTTGATTTATTTCTGGGTGAAGCGTTTACTTCTAATAGCGACCCAAATCTAAATTTGTTTTCGTTAGATGAACTGAATACGATCAGATACGTCAAAGATTTCTTCAAAGATTTTTCGTCAGGAGAAATTGAGGAATTTTCACATCAAGAAAAAGGCTATGTAATGACAAATCAAAGTCAGTGTATTTCTTATAAATATGCTGAAGATCTACAAATTTAATAATTGGATGTATCAATGAATGATGAAGATGAAAAATTTTATATTGAGTCTTTAGGTCTTGATATTCGGCTGCGACCTTATTCTTTTAATGATTATTTTAGATTATCTGAAGATGAAGATGAGCCTTTAACCGAAAAAGGTAGAGTAAAGAAGATTCTTCACGATCATATTATTTCCCCGCCCGTTGAATTTGAAAATTTCGAGGAAATTTCAGACACTGATTTAGAATGTTTAGGATCAGAATTTCTGAATAAAAATTTTGATTCGGAACTAGAAATTTTCGATGGTGAGGATTTTGCTCATTTTTTTCTTAAAGTAATTAATGATGAAGAAAATAGAGTTGCTGAATCTCGTGAGAAAATTAATGCGTATCTAATTAAATCAAATCAAGAATTAATTAATGATGTAAGGAAGACATTTGAGCCACTATTTAAATCCTCTATTTTTTCACTTCAACCACAAATTAATATTTTAAGTGATTCAATAGCGAATATTTCCCGGAGTATTCTTCTTCCTTACTTGGGTATCCAAGATTCATTAGAAAGTATCTCTAAATCAATTTCCTCGATAAACCAACTGTTGATTGAATCCTTGCAAAACCAATTTGATAGTTTTGCTAATTGGTTTGAAATCCATGATGGTATTTTTGCTCCGTTCCGCAAATATTGGCTATCATTTGAAGAAGAATATAGAATAACTGAGGAAAAAGCTGTTGAAGTACTTAGAAAGTATCATTGGTTGATCTCTCCCAGTATGCCACTTTCCCTCTTATATAAGATTGTCAAAATTGATAAAAAAGGTGGCAAGCATACACGCGCGAAGATAAACCATTTGTTTTATGATTATTTTGAGCAAAATAACAGAATTAATTTACTTCAAATGATTGAAGGATGGGTAAATATACCTTTATTTAAAGGAAGAAAATTCAAAATCATATCTGATTGTGTTGAGGTAATAATTCTTTGTGATTCAAATAATACAAATGCTGCCAATGTTATTGTTCCTACATTAATAGCGCAAATTGATGGAATAATGTCTGAATATTCAGAAATGAATGGATTGTATTGTAAGAAAACCAAGTGGTATAATATTGAAACAGCCCAGAGAATTAATAGAGAAGATTTTATAAAAGAAAATAAATCTCAAATAATGCCATCATTATTAGATGAGTTGGCTACTGAGATTACATTAGATATTTTATTTCAAAATGCTTTTCGAGGTAAAGCCCCAGAAAAAGGTATTCTTTTCAGTCGTCATAAAATTATGCATGGGGAAAACTTATCTTATGGCCGTCGAGATTATATGATTAAAGCTTTTCTTATTTTAGATTTTCTCGCCCATATAATAGATGCAACTTAATAATTATTTTTCTCTAAATAGAAGTTATATTTCTTTGTGCCATTTTTCCTAATTATTGATTTTATATTTTTTTTGCTGAGCTGAATTAAGAATTGAAAAATATACATATAATAAAATATTTGTAATATTTTTTACTTCATTATATGAGGTATTTATTTATAATAATCTTTCATAATCAGTACTATAAACCCTATTAATAAAACAATTAGATATGTTGTTGATATTGTCCCCTTAATAACATCAGGAATGCTAATATCAATTATGTAAAGTAAAATAGAAATAATAGATCCCACTAGACCAATACATGAAATAATGTTCTCTGCTTTCATTGATTGGTTTTTCTCATATCTTATTTCGCTTAATCCCTTGATGCGGCATGTTGGTTTTATTGAAATAAGTTCAAATTTATTATCACAATTAATTGATAATTGAATAATAAATTCATCATTAGGATTTATGAGAGTTGGATAGATTATTATTTGATTTTCATAACAATCGATTTTAATATCTAGATTTTCTGGAAATGTTTTGATGATTTCATACTGTGTTATCTTCATGTTTCCATTAAAAACTAGTTTTATAGGAGAATCAAAATCACTTCTTGTTATAGGTCTATTGCTTGAGTTGTATATATTAATATTAATTTTGTAAAGTTTATTTGAATAATGAAATAAGTTTACATTCGTTTTTGATCTTCTTTCTTTTCTAATAATAAGGTTTTTTTCTAAAATTGAGTAACTTAATCCACCCTTTCTTTTTTTATAATACTTTTTTATTGTTGGTGCGATAAATGCTATTAAACTTACAGTTACTCCAATAAATTGCCACACCGGATCTCGTAATACCTCAATCAATTTATTCCTCCATTTTATATTATTTATAACTAGGATATTATCGCTCCTGTTAATATTGAATTATTGTGGCTTCCCAAATGTATGCAAGAATATTTTATCATACGTCAATATTGTTTTCGATACCCTTGGTTTCAATTATATTGAATTATTTCGAATTCACCCTGCCTTTACCCTTGATTAAATTCATAAATATATATAAAATAATAAATAACACCACTCGAAGATAGCTTCGAGCATCGTCACTACGGATTCACCATGCCCAAACGATCCAGAGGCGCGCAGCCAGGCAACACCAACGCCCTCAAACACGGCTTCTATTCCAAACGATTCTCCCAGCTTGAGCTCACCGACCTCGAAACCGCTCTCGGGGAGGGGCTCGGGGATGAGATCGCCCTTCTCCGTGTCCTCATCCGCCGCTTTGTAGAATCCATCGAAGCCCAGGAGGACCTTTCCCTGGAAGACACCTCAATCTACCTCAACGCCATTGGCTCAAACATGACTCGCCTCGCCGGCCTGCTGCGCGCCGACCGGCTCCTCACCGGTTCTGATGATTCTGCTGTCATGCAAGCCATCCACTCCGCCATCTCAGAATTCACGGAGGATCTCAAAGATGTCTAAATGCACCCTCGCTCCCCATGTCGAAGATTTCATCAAGAAATCTCAATCCCTCAAAACCTCAATCCGCACCCTTCGCAGGGAATTTGCCAAATGTCCCGATTGTGATCAATACGAAAATTGCACCCTTCGTGATCGCTTCAAAGAGCGCATCCAAGCAGCCGTCGCCGAACTGACGGAAGAATGGAATCTTGCGGAGTCATTTTGATGGAAAACGATCCCTCTTCTCAACTACTCGCCGAACAGCTTAAGCACCTCAACACCCTCTACAAGGCCCGCATGGACGCCCTCGAGGAAAAACTCAAACACACCAAAGAGATCTCCGATCACCGCCTCTCCGCCCTTGAAGAATCATCCCGTGATCACGAGACCCGCATTCGCGCCGCCACCCAGGGTGTCACCCAGTTCAAATTATTCTCTGGTCTGGCTTCAGGCGGCTCAGGGCTCATGTCCCTCGTTGCGCTTATCAAATCCTTCTTCAATTTCTAATCACACCACACAACCGCCGCCACCATGCCTGCCCTCAAAGATAACATCAAACAGCTTCTCAAGGATGTCGCAAAATTCTGTCGCTATGGCTCAGGTCTCACCCTGCGTCAATACCAATTAGCACCCGCCAAAGCCATTGTCGATTCCGTCATTCATAAGAGGGGTCTGGCTTTTGTTATTATCTTCCCCCGCCAGTCCGGCAAGAACGAGCTCCAGGCGCAGGTTCAAACCTACCTTCTCACCATCTTCTCTATGCTGGAAGCTGAGATGGTCTCCGTCTCTCCCACCTGGAATCCCCAAGCCCACAATGCCATGCGCAGGATTGAACGCGTTCTCTCCAACAATCTCATCACCCGTGACATGTGGGAAAAACATCACGATTACATCTTTCGTGTGGGCAAAGCCCGCATTTTCTTTCTCTCCGGATCCCCCTCAGCCAACATCGTGGGTGCCACGGCCAATGTACTCTTATCCATTGATGAAGCCCAGGATATCCAGATCGATAAGTTTGACAAGGATATTGCCCCCATGGCCGCCAGCACCAATGCCACCCGCGTCTTCTGGGGCACAGCTTGGACTTCCAACACACTCCTTGCCCGCGAATATGCCCTCGCCAAAGCCCTCCAGGAACAGGACGGCATCCAGCGGGTTTGGCGCTTGTCAGTGGATCATGTTGTCCCCGAAGTCCCCGCCTATGGAAAGTTCGTCGCCGAACAGGTGGCCAAATTGGGCCGGGATCATCCCATGGTCAAGACCCAGTATTACTCTGAGGATATCGACGCCCAGGGTGGCTTATTCCCCGCTTCCCGCATTTCTCTTCTTTATGGCGTTCACCCCCCGCAGTCCACACCCGTGCGTGGCCCCATTTATGTAATGACGCTCGATGTTGCCGGCGAAGATGAGAACGAGAATGATGTTAAGAGTCTCTCCAATCCTGCCCGTGACGCCACCGCGCTCACCATTGCCGAAGTCGATCTCTCCTCCGTTGAGGATCCTGGGCTTTTACTACCGACATACCGTATTGTCTTTCGGCGGAAGTGGGTAGGGGTCAAGCATACCAAAATTTATGCGCAGATTCTTGCCTATGCCGAATCCTGGCGCATCCGTCACCTGGTGGTGGACGCCACCGGTGTGGGCGCAGGTTTATCCGCTTTTCTATCCCGTTCCCTGGGTTCCAAGGTTATCCCCTTTGTCTTCAACGCCCGCACCAAATCCAACCTCGGCTGGTCTTTCCTTGCCATGGTGGACTCCGGTCGGCTAAAAGAATTTGCAATACAAACTTCAAATGATTCAGCCGAAGCGACCCCCTCGAAAAATTCTGTCGTTGCGAGCAAAGCGAAGCAATCCCTGAATCACAAACATTCATTATCTACATCTAACCAGGAACTTCTCGACCTCCAAACCGAATACTTCCGCCAGCTTGAACACTGCCAATACGAAATCGTCCCCGGCCCCCAAAAGCAGATCCGTTGGTCCGTTCCCGATGGCACACGCGACCCCGCCTCCGGCAAACTCATCCACGACGACCTCATGATCTCAGCCGCCATGCTCAGCCTGCTTGACGACCAGTCCTGGTCCATCACCGGCCAATCCGAAATCATCAAAGCCCGCGACCCTTTGGATGACATGAAAGGATTCTGACCGTCATTGCGAACGAAGTGAAGCAATCTCTTGTTTTCATTAAAAGGAGCAACACCATGCCCAAAATCAAACAACTTCTCACTGCTAGTAAAGTGCAGCAATCCATATCTCTCGAAGAGGGCTTCGCCTCAATTTCTTTGTGCCCTTTGAGCCCTTCGTGGTTGAAAAATCTTTTCCTAATTCCTAATCACCTAATACCTGATTGCCTGTAGCCTGAAAAGGCTTCGAACCAAGGAGCAACCCCATGCCCAACACCAGCCTCGCCTTCGGCATCGACCTCTCCCGATACAACACCTCCCCCGACGGCAAAACCAAAGTCAACTTCGACACCATCGCTGCCCATGACCCCGAAGTCGTCTTCATTGCCATGCGCGCCGGCATTTCCTGGGGCTATCAAGACCCCTGGTTCGCCTACTACTTCCAAGAAGCCGGCCGTATCGGCCGTGTCCGTATGGCCTATCACGTCCTTTACCCAGGTGAGTCCCCGCAAGCCCAAATGGATAACCTCTTCCGCATTTTAGGGGATATCGATTTTTCGATTACGCCCCTCGTTCTTGACCTTGAACTCGATCACGGGCAAACCCTCTCGCGCATCACCAAATGCACAGCGGACGCACTCAACATCATCCAGAAACGAACCGGCCGCACCCCCATCATCTATTCCCGTGCTGGGTGGGTCAATCAATACCTGAAGGTTGCTGATCTCCCCGCAGTTCACTGGTGGTTGGCTCAATACCGCTGGCCTTGGCCCTATCCCCTCTACACCCCCGAGCACGCCTGTCCCCCAGCTATGCCAACAGGCATCACATCCTGGCTCGTCCATCAGACGGCCGCCCGCGGCGCGTCCATCGGAGCAAAAGCCAATTACTACATGGACTACAACCGCTGGAACGGCGACAAAGCCGCCGTCCTCAGCTACATCAATCAGCAGGAAATGATCCCCGTCACCTGTCCCCTCGACAATCTCCCCTGTACCGGTGGCAAGCTGGAGATAAAACAATAAAAGTTCTGTCGTTGCGAGCAAAGCGAAGCAATCTCTGATTATCTCATGCCAAACAAACTTACCAACTTCCTAACAAATATCTTCTCCCCACTTATCGAAAAAACGGTAAGAGATCAGCTTGCTATTACCGAAACCGACAACACCTTCTTCATCGGCACCCGCCGCTACGACGAATCCGACCGTGACCGCCTCGAATATGACCGCGCATCCATCCTCGACCAATGCCTCACAGCCTGGCGTGAGAACCCCCTAGCACGCCGCATCGTCGAGCTCACCAGCCAGTACGTTGTTGGGGGAGGGCTGGATATCAAGTGCCAGGACGAAAAAACCAAAGTCTTTATCGATCAATTCTGGAACCACCGTCTCAACCGTATGGAATCCCGTGTCATTGAAATGTCTGATGAGCTCACCCGCACGGGTAATCTCTTTGTGCTGATCAGCACCGACCAGTCCGGCATGTCTTACATCCGCATCCTGCCGGCGTCTAACATCGATAGAATTGAAGCCTCTCCCAATGATATCGAACAGCCGATAATCTTTGTTGCCAAAGCAGATCAGGATCTCAACCCTGTCACCTATGCTTCTTATGATCACCTCAAGGACGCAGTTGACGGCTCTGGCAAGTTCCCGCCTGTTGTCCTGCACTATGCCATTAACCGGCCAGCCGGTGCGCAGTGGGGTGAGTCCGACCTCGCACCCTTGCTCATATGGCTCCGACGTTATTCTGCCTGGCTTGAAGACCGTGTCCGCCTCAACCGCTTCCGAAACGCTTTTCTCTATGTCGTCACAGGTCAGTTCACCTCAGAAGCGTCCCGTAAAGCCCGACAGATGGAGCTTGCCGCCAATCCGCCGTCGCCTGGTTCCATTCTTGTCACGGATGAATCCGAGACCTGGTCCGTTATCTCACCCAAACTCGAAGCCCTAGACGCCATGCAGGATGGCTTGGCGCTCAAAAAGATGATCGCCGCCAGCGTGGGGTTGCCCCTGCATTTCCTTGCCGAGCCCGAAAGCACTACCCGTACCACAGCCGAAGCCGCCGGCGGTCCTACGTTTCGCCGTTTTGAGCAGCGTCAGCAGTTTTTCCTCTGGTTGCTTTCCGATCTTTTGAATGTGGTCATCAGCCGCCGTGCTTTATTGGATAAAACGGTCAAATCTGATGGTGAGGTCACGGTGACCGGTGCGGATCTCTCAGCCCGTGATAATGTCTCACATGCCCTTGCCGGTGTTAATATCCTCAAAATGTTGGAACGTCTTTTTGACATGGGGTTGATTGACCAGCGTGAATTGCTCCGCATTTCGTATAGGTTTGCCGGTGAATCGGCAGACATTGATGAAATCCTCTCCAAAAGCTCAGGTAAAGATAACCGAAAGTCTAAAAATAACCTGAAACCCCATAATCCCGACACAGTAAAAACCGATGAGGGTGAGTCCAATGAATAAACCCATATTTGAAGAGGGCTTCGCCTTAATTCCTTTGTTTCCTTTGTGTCCATCGTGGTTAAAAAATCTTTTCCTATTCTAATAAGTCTTCGCCTAGGAGCAGTTATGCCTGAAGAAAAACCTTTCTACTTAACCCAACACCAAGCCCGTTTCACGGCCAGCGCCCATCCCCTACAAACCGGCGAATTTGAGATCTTCTGCATCACAGCAGGGGAGGCTAATGGCTGGACTTTTCCGGGGGAGGTCCTTGAAAAGTCTCTTTCCCTTTGGGATGGCGCGCATTGTTTTCTCGATCATGCCTGGTTTTCCCGCTCCGTGCGTGACCTCGCCGGCCAGATTGTCGATCCCCTTTGGGACGACGAAAACCAGGGCATTCGCGCCACCCTGAAATCCTTCGGTCCTGGTGGTGAACTGTTGACCGAGTTCGGGCGTCAAATTCTCGCTGAAAGTGAGGACGAACGCCCTAAAATTGGCTTTTCCGCAGATATTCTTTTCACATCCAACGCCAAGAAAGTGAGAGAAATCCTGCGTGTCATTTCCGTTGATCTCGTCTACGACCCAGCCCGGGGGGGTGCCTTCCTCCGGGCAATGAACCAAATGAATGGAGGTTTTCCCATGTCCGAAATAAATCAGCCTGTATTACCCAATATCCCAACATCAAACCTTGATCCAGACCCACAGGAAGAGGAAGTCCAGCCTGGTGAAGTCCAATTAGCCAAGCCGCTATCTGATCCATCTCTTCCAATTCCATCAGGAAATAATCCAGAACAATTGGAGCAAGTGCTTTCCGAAGCTCGACAGGTTCGCCTGCAAATGTGCGAAATGCTTTTGGAGTCAACTTTGTCCGCGTCCAATCTCCCCAAGCCAGTCCAGGAGCGTATCCGCAAGCAGTTTCAAGGGCAGGTCTTTGAAGCATCAGTTCTTCAAGAAGCGGTTCAGGACGCCCGCACCATGCTCAGTGAGTTAACCGCCGCCCAGTCCATCAATGGGCCTGGTAGGATTTCTTCGGTCTTCAATGAGCGCGATAAGCTGCAAGTCGCAGTGGATGATTTGTTTGGCAACCCCCGCTCCGATGATTTACAATCACTTTCCGTTCCGTCCCTCTCGGGTGTTCGAGAGCTGTATCTCATGCTCACCGGTGATCACGATCTTCACGGCGGTTATTATCCGGATCGCGTCCAATTGGCCACCACAGCCGATTTCACCGGCTTGATCAAGAACGCTCTTAATAAGATTGTGGTCAACACCTGGGAAATGCTCGGGCGTGCGGGATACGATTGGTGGAAAAACATCAGCCAGATCGAACATTTCAACACCCTGCATGATGTCACCGGCACACTGATCGGCACGGTTGGGGACCTGCCGGCGGTGGCTGAGGGTGCTCCCTATACCGAGTTAGCGATTGGTGACTCCCCTGAGACAGCCACCTTCACCAAATATGGGGGTTATATTCCTCTCACTCTGGAACTGATCGATCGGGATGAGACCCGTAAGCTCAAAGCCTATGCCCGTGAATTAGGTTCTGCAGGACTGCGCAAGATTTCCAAGCTCGTTGCTGAGATCTTTACCGCCAATGCCGGGATAGGTCCGACCATGGCGGATACGGGTGCCTTGTTCAATGCCACAGCGGTAACCACAGCCGGCGGCCATGCCAACCTTCTTACAGCAGCCCTTTCCACAACCGCCTGGGACGCCGCTTGCGCTGCGGTTTACGACCAACCCATGTTGATCAAGAACTCCGATACGTATTACGGCACAGGTCCCAAGTTGGCCATCAATCCAAAATTCTGTTTAGTCTCTCGTGCCTTGCAGAAGACGGCTTTTGAAATTCTCCAGGGCGAATTTGTCCGTGAGCAGGACTATGTCTACGACAATGTCCTCAAGGGTTCAGCCGTCCCGATTGTGGTACCGGATTGGATTGACCCCACGGACTGGGCGGCAGCTTGTGATCCTCTCATTGCCACGGCCATCTTTGTTGGCGAGCGTTTCGGCATCATGCCCGAGATCTATGTCGCCGGCGATGAACTTTCCCCCGCCGTCTTCATGAGCGACGAACACCGTCTCAAAGTCCGCCACTTTCTAGCCGTCTGGGTGAACGACTTCCGCCCCCTCCACAAAAACAATGTCGCCGACGCGTAACACTTCTTCTCTCCTCTTCACAAGCGTAGGTCATGTGTGGCGGCCTCCTGGCCGCCCACGTGACAAAACTTCTTTGTGTTCTTTGTGTACTCTCGAAGAGGGCTTCGCCTGTGGTGAAAAATCTTTTCCTAATTCCTGTTTAACCAAGGAGCAAACCCATGTCCAAACTCAAACAACTTCTCAGTTCCCGTAAATTCTGGGCTTCCCTCATCGGCCTCGTGCTGATCATCATCAAAGCCTGGCAGCCTGAATTCCCCCTCGCTGAAGAACAGCTCACCGGCGTGGTCTATGTCCTGGTAGCCTACATCCTCGGCACCGGCATCGAAGACGGTCTTTCCCACAATATTAGTCTGAAGAGGTGACCATGGCAGTCAAGCCACCCACCCAAAAACAAATCGCTGACCTTGTCGGTGGAACCCCCATGGATGTCGCCTTCAATCCTGACACTGGTGCATTGTGTGTCATTGCCCCCACCGGTCAGAAATTCCGCTTCACCCCTGAGGACTGGCAGAAGAGAGACCTTCCAGGTGTGGAAAATTCAGAACCGCCACAGGAAACCCCTTCAAAGCCCAAAAAAGCCCGCAAGAGCAAATCTTCCGCAAAATAAGTGTCTGATATCCTCTAGCGAGCCTAAGTCATGTGTGGCGGCCTTGTAGCCGCCCTAATGAGATTTATTAATCTAAATTGCAATCTTTATTTCCTATTTATTATTAATGAAGTATTTCGTGAGTAAACATAATTAACTCAATAATGGTTTAGAATATGCTTTGAAAATCAATTAATAATAGATCTTTTGGTTGATTATTTATGAAAATTTAAACAAAACAATTTTAGATTTTACCTAAACATATTTTCTTCAATGAAAATTTTGTTCGCAATCTCAAAACAAATTACTTTGAATTGAAAATTCCAAATAGAAATTTATCACTTAAGTGAGAAATAAATAGATTATATTAGATTATTTTTCGTTTTTTAACTATACTAAAAAACAATCTGCAAAGGCTATCAAGATATTCATGAATCATTGCTCGATCCCAAGTTGTTTTGCTGCTAGATTTTACGATATGGGCGACTTCTACACTAATATTGGTAAAAACCATTTGCTTACTTAATAAATATTTCTTCATTTCTAAGAAGTTATTAAATTCTTCCTGACACTTTTTATTCCAAAAATGTTTTGTAAAGAAATTTGTAATTCTTACATAATTTCTTGTAGGATCAAAAAAGAAGAATTCGGTGAGTACTCTCGAATGAATTAGAAATGATTCTAAATAAGCATTCTTTTTCACAACCATAATCTCATCCATCTCTATTTTATTTTCTCGAGATGATACCATTCCAATTGACGACCCTGTTGTGTTGACAATGTTATTACTCTCATCTCTTATCACTTTAAATGAATCTTTTTCAAGAACTCTTTGAATTTGATTCAGTATTTGGTGTAAAGAAATTAACATCCAATGTTCGTATCTAATACGTTTATATTCTTCTCTCAACTTATTGTTCATACCTTCTCCACAAACTTTCCCTTTTCCTTCCTACGATTTGTTATCATTATTTTTTATTAATCCATTTCGTTGATAATCTTAAACAATTTCTCACCAGATAAATCATCTAAAATAAGAATCTTATTTTATAAATTTACTCTTATATTATTAGTTTTCTTAAATCACTGATAATTTATTGAAAGAAAAAATTAATTAGCTAGTAAAAAATTTTCAATATAAAACCTAGTTTTAAAAGTTTCTTATTATTCAAGAAAACCAAATTTGTTTCTCTTTTATATTTCTTCGATTATGATGTATGATTCCCTTATTTGTTTTTATCAAATCAAAAATTATTGATGATAAAAACATTACTATTATATCAAGGTTCATATAGGGTCTCAACTTTTTTGGAATCCTTCAAATGCATTTATATCAATCGTTTTCTTTATTTCCAATTATTTTATTTCCTTTTAAAAAATTAATCCCAACTTGAAAATAATTATAAATATATATAAAATATAATAAATATAGGTCACCTGACAATCATCTAATAAATTCTTCGTGTTCTTTGTGTACTTCGTGGTAAAAAATCTTTTCTTAATACCTAAAGTGTTACCATGCCCCTAACCCTCACCGACATCCGAACCCACGTCGCAACCCGTCTATCCGACCCTAATAACCTCATCTATTCATTGCCCTTGTTGGATGAAGCCATTCGCTCTGCCTTATCTGACATCTCAAGAGTTTCCGGCGCTGTTCTCACCCTTTCCGGCCTCGATGAAGCCGCTGAAACCTCATTGCCGCAGGAGGATGAACACGCCCTGATCGCCGGCTCTGTCGCTTACGCCCTCGCCTTTCGCGCTTCCGGACGCTTCGAAGACGCCGTCCCCCATCAAGACCTTCCACCATCCCTTGCAGATTGGGCTGCCGAACAAATGGCACATTTCCAAACCCTGCTTGCGGGGATCAAAGCCCGCATCCATCAAACCTCAGCCGATGTCCCCTATTCCCAATGGGAGTGGGACGAGTCATGAATCAAATTTCCGTTGGTGATACGTCCGCCTGGACAGTGATCCATGGCGCTTCGGTGGCCGCTCCCTTCCTTCGCGCCGCCTACGCGCCTTCCCCGTGCGCAGGTGATCTTGTGGAAGACCAAATCGACTTATTTTTAGAGGGCACCCCATCCCAGCTTACAACTGCCCTGTCGCTTCTTGAAAAGACAATCTCCCGTTCCCAGCTTCATGCCCAGGGCGGTTACCCCTATTTCCAAATGCTCCGCTTTCAACCCGAATCTGACGGAACCTATTATTATTGCCCCATCAACAATCCTTACCTCACATTCAACGCCTCCGGATACAAAACCCATCACACCGGCTCTCTACAGGTCACGCTTCATTTCACCCGTCCCAACTGGTTTGACTCCGACCCAATCGAACTGCCCCTCACAAATCGAAATGGGGAGGATGTCACTGGCGGCATAGCCCTTTTCAACCACACAGACGCTCACGCCGGCCATGATTCCTCAGTCCTCATCAAACCGGATCACATCGAGTCTGCGCTCCCCGCGCCGCTCCGCTTTGAACTTGAAAACACCCATCCGACTGGTGAGGTTCAGGACATCTTTACAGGTCTTTACCATCATCCAACCAATGATGAGCACGATATCTTCTTTTGCCAGTCCCCTGAATTTATGGGTGGCTCTTTACTCTATTCCCCGGACGCTATCAATGAATATTATCGCCGTCTCATCTGGTCCTCCACATCTTGGACTGATTTGGGCTCTTGGACGCTTATAAACACTCATGTTCGATTGTTTTCCGGCCGTACCTTCCGCCCTATCCTGCATCTGTATAATTCGCATTTATACAATGATCTCTATCTAAAAATAAAGCTTCTCAAGGGCTCCCTTGTCCTTTGGGAGGGTGAAGCGATCTACGCAGACCCGTCTTATCAATATCTTATTTTCCCGCCGGTTCGTATTCCCCCTGTGTCTTTACTCAACGAAAATCTTCCTCACCATATTGATTTTGCTTTTTTTGCCCAACGTCACACATCAGGGACGCATCAGATAGATGTGGATAATCTGCTCTTACTCCCCTTGGATACCTCGGCTTCCTTCCTCGGTTTCTTCACGCTCATGGAAGAAGCCGTCCTTGTCGATGATAGCTTCTTTGGCAAACACAACATCCGTTATCCAACCCTCGGCTCAGAAGCCGTCGGCCACCTTCGCCAGGGTGGCCCCTTGTTGCTTTACCCAGTGGAATATAACCGCCTCTTTTTTGTTCAGACCAATACGTCCCATCAGGTGGATATCCTGCGCACTTCCACGCTCAAAGCTTATTATCGGAAAAGGGTCAGGTTATTGTGACCCACGCGCTCTTTGTTTCATTTCTTCGCCGTGATTTTTCAGGCCCCTTCCTGCCCGCTGTCCGTTTAGCGCCCGAGCGCTTGAGTTGGTCCGCCTTTGGCGGTCCCGATCAGTCTATTATCCTTGCACATGGTCAAATCGAAAATCTACTCGAATTAACATCGACCTTGCGTTTTCCTGTCCACATCCATGATCACCAAAATACCCCTGTTTGGTGGGGCTTTGTCGATGAGGTGATCATCTTTCTTGAAGATGTCCAGGTTAAAGTGAGCTTGGTAAACCTTTACAACCGCGTCACCATTCAATATTCCTTTATCTCTCCAGATAACAAACTTGCAGATCAGCTTGAAACTGCACCCATCAACAACCCCCAATCACAGTCAGAATTTGGGATTAAAGAAACCATGATCCACGAAACGGATCTTGATGAGAATTTTGCCAATGCTTTGAGGGATACTTTCCTCTCTCTCCACGCCTGGCCGTTCTCAGAGCTTTCCCAGCGCTCCAAGCCTGGTGAGGTCTACGCTCAGCTGCATTGCTCAGGGTGGTTCAAGACCCTCGCCTGGCGAAATTACAAAAACCTTGAGGGCTTTTATGCCAATTACGGCCCCGGCCCTGGCGTCTTTGCCTTTGGCGACGCCAACACCCATCGCTATGTCGGTCAATCATTTCAGCCTGGTGCAAACGTCAATCTCAAATATGTTTATTTTCGGCTTCGTGCCGAAGCCTCACCGTCCACCAGCCTCACCGCTCGTCTTCACAGCCAATCTTCCGGTTATCCGGGTTCTCTGCTGGCCACATCTTCCGCCGTTCCAGCTTCCCAGGTTAACGGGTCAAAATATGCCTGGATCCGTTTCACTTTTTCAACGCCGGTTGCCCTTTCTTCTGGGACTGTTTATTGGATCACGCTGAATCCAGGGGGTGTGAACGCATCCAATTATTTCTATATCAAGACTGATGAGAACATGGAATTTTCCCAGCTTTGGCGTCATGGCGCTTACTTCAACCAATCTACTGGAGCATGGTATCCTTTGCCTTCTGAAACCGCCCCGGGCACAAAGCCCGATTTGGTTTTCCGCTTTGTGTGTCTTTCAGATACAGGATTGCAAATTGCTACCATTGCCTCTGCAGGGGATCAATTTTTCGAAAAAATCCTGGGTTTGACAACCGGTATCCAAACCTCGCCTTTTCGCAATAATGGTTATGATTGCCTGAAAGAGATCGAAGCGCTGATGAAAGCTGGAACGTCTAATAAAAGATGGGTTTTGGCAACGGTCACGTCAGAACGGTTTCTCAAATTCTACGAACAGCCGGATCCCGATGAAGCAGATGTCTACATTGATTCTAAATCGCGCTTTTTTACCAAACATCAGGTTCAGCTTCCCTCATACCTGCCGCCCGTGGGCCGCTATGCCAGGCTTGCCGCTACAACCCGCGTCAGCCTGCCCTGGGATCGCAACCGAATTCCCGCCTGCTTTATTGAGAGTGCTGCCTATTTTCCCACTGTGGATAAACTGATTATTGCGAAGCACTCTTCGAGCTAATCTGTCTAATTCTTTGACCCCAACCAATTTTCTCGATACCCTGTTGGTCTTCTATATTCATCCAAAACCTCTGGCTTTGGATCGTGAGACCGTATCCTGTGAATTAATAAACCTGCCGGTGTATTTTCTCGGTTTGCTCTTTCAATATGCGCTTCAAGGTACTCTCGGGTCACCCACGCGTTTTCCAATAACTTTGAAGCGGTGGGTTCCATAACCCCTGCGCTGTATAAAAGAACCAAGCGAGAGTCATTTATTAATGTTCGAGTGTCATTTTTTGACGCTCGCTCTCTTACTTCTACTGCTTTTTCCTCAGTATTTTCTTTTTCATTCCTATTAAAAGTAGTAGTAGTAGTAACTGAAGGGAGCGTCATTTTTTGACGCTCCCCAATTTCCGCCATGCGTAAGGGGAGTTGCATGGTGCCGTTTGTCAAAACATACCCATGATACCGCTCGTTCCTTCGGATCATTTGCGTTTCTATAAGAAATTGACAACCTTTTCGGACAGTATTTTGGCTGTACCCGGTAATGCTGGACAACCAGTTTTCCCCTACCGGTTGTTTTGATATGAGCATAGCGATCAAAATGCTCAATGGTGAGCCTTTCAAAGCTCTTAATGTGGTCAAAGTTAACATATCCCACCTCGCAAAGCGCTCTCGCTCGAAGAGCGGTCTTCGACCGAGTTCCAAACATTCCCTGTACGTTCTTCTGGTCTTATCCATTCAATGTCAATGGCTTCATAGAAGTTAGCTTCGGTTAGTGTGAAGATCCTCTTATTGTTGCAGAAAAGCCATCCATCTTTTATCTGCATCATGCCCGGTAGGGCACCGCTTTTTCTCCTGGGTGTGACAAGCCATGAGGAATAGTGAGAATTTCCCGTTCGGATCGCCATATGCAATCCCCATTGATAGTTACTGGTCAGATAAAAATTAACCCATTGGCCGTTCCAATAGAACTGTTTGTACTTTGACCCATTCTTAGAAAAATTCAATCCGCATGAATGAACCCAATCTTCAATGATTTGGTAAGCTGAGACGCATTCCCCAAAGAGATTAAATACCTCTTCTTCTTTTGATACAGCTAGAATCTCTATAGACCTTACTTCCTCACATCGCCGTCGGAGATCCCCGACGATCTCTACCTTCTTACAAAATGGTTGAATATCTTTGAGTATTGAATTTGCATATTGAATTGCTTTTGAGTATTCCATTGAAGCCTCCCTTATGATATAATTTTGAAAATTGAATATTTTGGGTCCCCAAGTGGTGCAACACCTGAGGACCCCTGCGTCTTGAACGGGTACGCATCCGCAAAGCGGCTGGGCAACGCCTGGCTGCTTTTTTATTTCCGCAGCAAGGTCTTTCACCGAAGGATAGGGGTTATGCGGTTATCAAGTGCATTGGAAGTTTTCTATATGTCAATGTACGGCGTGGTATCCGACTCAACGATCAAGTTTTACGAGAATCGGTTGCCGTCATTGATCAAGATCTTGGGGGATAAGGAAATCTCAGAAGTATCCCTCGATGATTTGCGCTATTGGCGCTCGAAGCTCTCAAAGAGAGAAGTCAAATATCAGAACCATAAATATCGTCCTGAGGTGAAGGGTAAGCTGTCCCCATACACCATTCGCCAGCACGTCAAGAGTGCCCGGCGTTTCTTCAAATGGCTTTTCGAAGATGAGAAAATTGATCATAATCCAGCTCAGCGGCTGAAAATGCCGCCGAAACCCGATCTCGCCCGTAAAGGCATCAGCAAAGTGAACCTAGCCAAGATCATTGCCGCCGCAGAAAAATCCTGCATCCGTGATTTGGCCATTGTCCTCTTCCTTGCCGATACCGGCTGCAGGGTGGGGGGATTGACCCATCTCAAGATCGAAAATATTGACCTTGCCAATCGCCGTGCTATCGTGTTCGAAAAGGGGAAGGGTGGTAATGCTAAAAAGAGATATGTATTTTTTGGTGAAAGAACAACCTATATTCTTTCAAGGCTATTAACAGAACGACCTTTAGATAAAGAAATAGAACCTGACGATCGTTGCTACGTTTTCTTTTGTTCTCGAAAATCGAGAGGTTATTATCACAAATTAAAAGAAAGCGGAGTATATCAGGTTCTAAAGAGATTAGCAAAAAGCGTTGGTATTGAAGATGGGTTCAATCCTCATAACTTCCGTCATGGGGCTATTCGAGGGTGGCTCAACAATGGTATGCCATTATCCTTGGCATCCCAGCTTGCCGGCCACAGCAGTGTTAATGTCACGGGGGATATCTACGGAACCGCCAACGAGAGAGAACTCTCATCCGCCCACGAAATGTATACGTGGTTAGATTAAAATAAGTTAATAAACTAATGGTCTCATAAGCCATTGGTTGGCGGTTCGAATCCGCCCTTCGCCATTATCCCCCCGTGGGAGTAAGGTCTTGAAGCCCAAACTTCAAACCTTGAAAGCTTATTTGGTTGTTAAGGTGCGGTCCTAAAAATGACCTTAGCGCCAAATGGCGCAAAGTCCCCTTTTCGGGGATCGCACAAGCTGTCCGGCATTCAGGCCGGACTCTTGTGTTTAAAGGTCCAGTACACCCACGACCTTCTGTTCAGATATTAACAGTTCAACATCTGTTTCGGGGATCAGGTAAATGGATTTTGATTTCGGGTCTATGCGGATTGCGTTCTGAAATGAGCCCCGCTTGATCATTCTTTGCACGGTTCTTTGTGAAATACCCAGGCGTTTGGCCACCTCTTTTGTTCTGAGCATTTTCATTGTCAGATCTCCGAGTGAACGTCATGTACGCCAATTATTGTAGTGTCATATTCACCCCCTGTCAATAGCTCAAAAGCCCACTCCTAAAACCCTGGTAGCCCTCTTTCTGGTGGCGCTCGGTTCAGCGTTCCGCAGCCCCTCACGCTCACCTTGGGGCTTGGTCATCATTCGCCTTCGCCTGCGCCTTCGCTGCGCTTTGGTTCAACTTGGCCTTCGGCCACCCCCTCCGCTATGAAAGGGAATTACTGAACCTTCGCTCGCTCCGACAAATTCCGGGACTGCGCCCAGACCCTACGCTCCTAAAAATATAAGCAAATATCCCCGCCCTTCCACATTGATCAGCGGAAGGGCGGGCGTCGCTCCGGGTCTGGGGCTTGCCCGTCACTCGAAGAGTGCTCTTTGAGCTAGAGTCTCCGCTCGCTTCGTTTTGTTTAACGCTCCGGGAGGTGGCGCTCGGCCTGCGACAACCTACGCTTGCTCCGGCTGGTCGCCAGGCGAACCTTAATCGCTCTGCAATAGCGACCTCGAACACAAAGACCCTCGGTCGCTAATGCTCCGCTAAATAACCAGGTCGGGCTTCGGCTCATCGGCGTCGCTCATGGAACGGCGTCGCCGTTCAGCCTTTTCAGCCCTCCCTCAAGCACGCTCGCACTCGTCGGCCTGACGCCCACCCCCCCGCCGACGGGCATCCCCCCCAAAACCCATCCGCCCGTGGGAACCCTGCGCCTCCCTTCGGGCGGAATAATGATGATTTAAAGTCTCTTGGGGGGGATTTGGGCTTTTCGGGCGGCCTGGGCGCTTGGCGCCCGCCCCTTCCCCTACGGGGCGGGTCCCCGCCGCCCCTGCCGGTCTTCCTCGTGCTCGCTCATTCGCTTCGCCATTGCGGGATCGCTTCGCTCCTTGCAGTCGGTGTCCCTCCGCTCGTCGCTTGCTTCCCTCAAAGGCTCCGCTCATTAAAATGGTCGGGCATGGTGTCGGGTCGTTCGGCTCGGATAATAAAAATCCCTCGCCGAACCACCCTCGCCAGCCCTCCCTCAAACGCCATCGGCGACCGCTCCTTCTCGGACGGCTCGCTCTCGCTCTGCGGGCTCGCTGCGCTTCCTCTCCTACGGGCAACCCACCCAAAGGGTGCTCTTCGAGTTAGGGGGCTTGTTGAAATGCATACTTCCTTTCCATTGCTTTTTCGCCCCCGGGTGCCCTCCGGCTCGGGCTTGCTCGCCCACTTCCCGGCTCGCCGTCCGCTCCGGGCGGTTAAACGCCGATAGGTACCCTTTAATCGCTTTTATATATATTCCAATGATATAATTATGCACTACAGGGAATATTTATAATTAACTAGAAATAATTATTGGTAAGATTTAATTGATCATAATTAATTGAAATTTTCGTTTACGGAAGTTATAAGATGATTGATAAAAAAAGACAATATCTATTAACTGAATATGAATCAGCCCAAGATTCAGCACAGCATCATGATTCTTTGTTATGGAATATTATTGGCATTATCTGGGGTGCTCAATTGGTTCTCTTGGGATTTATTATTCATTCTATAGAATCTATATTATCAAAGCCCATAGTTATTTCTTCGTCTGTCCTAGCTATTGTTCTATTACTATATTTATTCTTTACTTTTTTATCGTTACGTAATATTAGAAATTTTAAATATTCTCGATGCAAATAAATCGAATTAGAGTTAGGTTTAAAACAACATAGCTCATTGAATCATCCAAGACTCCTTGGTACAATTGCCTTTTTTTGTGTTATGTTGTTCTTTGTTGGAACATGGATTATTGTAATCTTTTCTTATCTATTCTAAATTTAATTCTTTTCCATTTCCTATTTTTCGTTTCTATTCGTTTCGTTGCTCCCCGCGACTTCGCGCACATCCCTCTTCTCCCTCTAAATAATAAATAAAATAACCTCCTGCTCAAAGAGCACTCTTCGAGTGACCGGCTCCCCGCCGGACGGCGTCGGCTAGCGCCTTCCCGCCGGCGTTTTGCCATTTAAAGACCGCCTACCCCCCTCGGCTTTGCTCATTTTCGCGCCGTCGCTCGTGGGCGACAAGGCCAGGCTTTGCGCCTATGGCGGCCTTGCGCCCCCTTCGCTTTTCCGGCGCTTTGTTCGCTTCGCCCTCGGTGGGGGCGGTTTTCTGCGGCGGCGGCGCTTCGCTTCTTTGTTGCTTTCTTTGCCCTCGCCTTCGGCTCGGTCTGGTTTTTGTTGGGAGGTGTGCTTTGGTTTCTGTCCTGTTTTGTGGTTCCCGTTCTTTCTCTTCTTTCCCCCTTGTTTCTGGCCCGGTCTCCCGTTGGCTGGTTGCTGGGGGTGGGGTGGTGTGTGGGTCTTCGGCTGGCGCCGATGCCCTCGTGGTTCGTTCTGTCCTGGCTGCGGGTGGGGCGTCTGCCTTGCTTGTCCTGGCTGCTTTTTCTTCTTCGGGCGCTGGCGCTGCTTCTTGTTCTTCGCTCCCGTCTGCCCGGGCTGCTGCGTCTGCTGGGGCTTCTGTGGTCTGGCTGGCTGGCGGTCCGCTTTCTCTGCCCCTGCGTGCTCGCTTGGCCGGTCGTTCTGCGGCCGCGGCTGCTCTCGCTTCCGGTGGGGTCGTGTTCTCTGCCGGTGAGCCTCTTGGTCCTGGGTCTTCGTTGGCCGTGGCTTGTCTGGTGTCTCGCCGCTGCCCTGTTTGGCTGTTTTCCCCCTCGCCGTCCCCTGTCCGTGGCTTGGCGGGGTCTTGGTCGCCTTCTCTGTTCTGTGGGTTGCCCTGCTTTCGCTTTGTGCCCTTCCAAAGGACTCTTCGAGCGCAGCTTTCGTTCGGTTTCGCGTAGCGCTCTTTGAGCTCTAATGCCTTGCCGGAGTCTGAAAATCCGGCAGAAAGGATCATTTCAATGTTGGAAACAATTATTTCTTACGCTGGCAAAATTGCTGATCTTCAAAACCGCGATGACCTGATCTTGCTTACAGATAGTCAGGATGTCAAAGAAATTCTTGATGATCTCATTTTCTTCGCACAATCGGATGAATATCTTGACGATATCAATGGGCTGTTTGTCTCTGTCCATGATGGGGCTTATGGTGAAATTTATGCCTTCTCGAAGAGTCCTTCGGACGAAGGGACCGTGCCTTATCTGACTTTGGATATCTGGAAACTTGAATTGGTGTGGATGCCAATTAATTGACCTAATGTTGCCCCGCCGGCGGCTGTCAATCCGGCAGAAAGGATCTGATTATGTCGAAATATTCCTCCGCTCAACTTCATAAATCTATTCAGTTGACCATTGAAGAATTGGCCAATCTGATGGATAAAGCGAAATTCTTAAAAGAGATCGAAGCTTATCTGGATACAGTCAGCAAATTTCATCATTACAGCTTTCATAATCAATTATTAATTCATGATTTCTTCCCGACCGCTTCCCATGTTGCCGGATTCTGCACCTGGCGTGATAAATTCAATCGCAAGATAAAAAAGGGTGAGAAAGGTATTCCAATCCTAGCGCCCATTCGTGTCTCGAAGTGTCCTTCGGATAAGCAGGAAGCCTATGATGAAGACGAAGAGAAAGAAATCAAACTCTTCTTCAAGGTTGTTTATGTTTTTGATATCTCTCAAACCGAAGGCGATGACATCCCCGAACTCGATGTCTGGAAGTCTCCTGAAATTCGACCAAAGCTCCATCAAAGGTTGATCGATTATACTCAGTCTTTAGGTTTATCTGTTGATGTCGCGGATTTAGGCTCAGCCCAGGGTGCCCTCACCAGTGATCATCAAATACTTTTAGACACAACCGCCGGTACAAAAACCCTCGTTCACGAGATCACCCATCATATCGCCAGCCACCTGGACAGTGAGAAATCTCATGAACAGCGCGAGCTGGAAGCCGAAGCCACCGCGTATGTGGTTTGTAAGCATTTCGGTTTTGAGGATCTCAAATCCCCGAATTATCTTTATCTCACCGGCTTGAAATCTAAGAACCTGTTAGCATCTTTGGCCACAATTTCAAATTTGACTCAACAAATCATAAGTTCCTTGAAAGTGAATTAATTCTTTTTACAATCTTATTTTTTAAAATCCTATGTTTACAGCCTACTTGATCGGTGGGCTTGTTAGATTCTGTTTATTCATAGTACAATGGAGAACATATGTTCTATTACTTGAGGTATTATGTCCGAATCCCAACCCCCACAAATCACCCTCACCCAGACCCGCGGCGACCAGGGCCTTCGCTTCGCCGGCCCCGACCTTCTCGACTATCAAATGATCTTCAAAATCCATGGTGGCGAGTATGACGGAAAGAGATTGAATATTGATAGTTATTACCATCCCTGTTGTGGAACTTTGGAAGTCAACGCCTCATTGTTTTCCATCTATGTTCGCTGGCGCAACAAATTCGATGGCTGCAAATTGCACAGTCGTGATCAGGAGGGGGATAAGATATTAAGAGATTTAGTTTGGAATCTGATGATCAATACAACCCATGCTGAAACTGAAAACGAATAATTGAAGCCCGCCTTGCGGTGGGCTCCAGTTTGTCGGATGAGGGGGGCATCCGACAAATTCATTATATAATGGTTTTATAATTTAGTAAACTAATTTATTAAATCATTTCTATATAAGGGGAGAACCCTTTAAATATTGTTGCATTACTTGCAACATCTCATTGGTATATTACAACAAAATAAGATTTTATAGAGGGTGTTAATATGAATAGAGCTGAAACTAAAGTTCATCGATTACTTCAAATTGAAGCATTGTTGCTTGATCATCCCGAAGGGCTGTCTCAATCAGAAATAGCCCGAAGATTAGACGTTAACCGTTCTACTGTTCATCGTTATCTTCCTGATTTGACACAACATGCCCCGATCTTTGAAGAAGATGGTCTCATTTTCATCGATCGGAAAGCTTATCTCGTCAAATTAAAACTTAATCTTTATGAAGCCCTCTCTTTGCATTTAGCAACAAGATTATTGACCAATCGAATTGAACGTCATAACCCTCATACTGCTTCACTTCTACGTAAGCTCTCTCAAACCATCGAAAAACTCTCACCCCAAATCAGCCAACATTTGTCATTATCTGCTGATATAGCAGACGACCCAGCCCGCTTTCAAGATCCTCACTATATTTCAGTTCTCGAAACACTGGCATTGGCTTGGGCTGAGGGGCGAAAAGTAAAAATTTGGCATCGACACACGGAAACCAATAAGGTTTACGAATACCTTTTCTCAGTTTATTTTATTGAACCCTATGCTGTAGGTTTTGCCATTCACGCTATTGGTTTTCGAGAACCTCCCTGGGAGATACGAACCTTCAACCTGGCGAGAATTGAGCGGGTTGAATTATCCGATCAATTTTATACTATCCCAGATGATTTCGACCCGACTGAACTCCTGCAACAAGCTTGGGGTATTTGGTTCACAGAAAACGAACCCCAATCAATCGTGCTTAAGTTTTCCCCACAAGTCGCGGATCGGGTACTAGAAACACGCTGGCATCCTTCCCAGCAAACTCACAAAGAAGTGGATAGTAGCTTGATATGGAGAGCTGATATTGCTGAGCCCAAAGAAATGATCCCCTGGATTCGGGGTTGGGGGTCAGATTGTGAGGTGATTTCCCCTGCCTTCCTCAGGAATAGGATCATCAATGAAATTTCTACAATGCGCGATATTTATATTAATCCAGATAAAGAACTTAATAGGGAGCTCTGGGCGAAATTTACGCCTGGAGATGAATTTAATTGGCATCCTTTAATTTATCACTTGCTTGACGCCGCTGCCGTTACTCAACTTTTATGGGAAGATTGTCTGTCCGATTCCGCAAAAAGTGATTTTGCGTCAAAGTTAGATTTATCAGTAGAGAAAACGGGTAAATTGCTGTCCTTCTGGGTTGCTTTACACGATATCGGAAAAGCTGGTCCTGAATTTCAGAAGAAAAACAAACAACGCCAGAAATATTTGATAAAAAAAGGTTTTTCTTTTCGTTCTCCGCGATACAAAATCACGGGTTTTCACGGCACAGCAACAACACTCGTATTGAAAAGAATATTATCAACAGACCAACCCGATTTGCCCCCTCAGTTCAGGTTAAATCTCGCCCTGACCTTGGGTGGACATCATGGGGAATTCCCCGAATTTGGAGAGCTAAATAACACATCCGCTCAGATCTATCACGTTGGTGACGAAACATGGCAACAGGTCCAAAATCGAGTTTATGAAGAATTAAAGAGATTTCTTAATGCTGAAACGCCTCAAAGTTTTCTAAATAGTTTGTCAGAAACAAATTCGTTTTTTATGCTTCTTGCAGGTTTAACCACGACTGCAGATTGGATTGCCTCCAATGAAGCCTTTTTCCCATTCTTAAACGCGGACCTGCCATTAGAAGAATATTTCTCAACGTCAAAAAAACAGGCGAAAGATGCACTAACAAAATTGGGCTGGTATGGGTGGAAGTCTTCCGGTGAACCTGAAACGTTCTCTGGAATGTTCGAGGGGTTTACGCCCAACCAAATCCAGCAATCCGTTATCAATATTACCTCGGACCTAAAATCTCCTTTTATGGCCATCATTGAAGCGCCCACAGGGTCAGGCAAAACGGAAGCTGCCCTTTATCTGGCTGACACAATCATCCAACGTGAGCAAAAGGGTGGTATTTATATCGCAATGCCCACCCAGGCAACCAGCAACCAAATGTATTCTCGCACAGTCGAATTCCTTTTATTTCGTTATTCAAATGATGAAATTAACTTACATCTCGTTCACGGCGCTGCCTTGCTCCATGAAAAAGAGGATCTGTTTGAACCGAGCAATGTTTGGGGCGAGGAGAAACCGGATTTCTCAAATCTGCAGGCGCATCGTTGGTTTCTGCCCAGGAAAAGGACTTTGCTTGCGCCCTTTGGCGTTGGAACCGTTGATCAGACCTTCTTGAGTGTTCTCAAATCCCGCCACTTCTTCTTACGTCTTTTTGGTCTCAGTCATAAAGTGTTGATCTTTGATGAGGTGCATGCTTATGATGTTTACATGACCCAAATTTTCAAGACGCTTCTCCACTGGCTGCACGCCGTGGGCACCTCTGTCATCATCCTAACAGCAACTTTACCGCCAAAGCCCCGTCAGGAATTGATGGAAGCATACGGAGCAACAACTATACCAGAAAAACCGGTAGATTTTCCGAGAATTTCCATTGTCTCAGAAAATAACACGATGATCATCAATGCTGGGGAGGTAACGAATAGGGAAATTAAATTGAATTGGATAGATATGGATTTGCAAAGTATCGTGTCACTATTGGAATCCAAGCTCGCCGATGGTGGCTGTGCAGCAGTGATCTGTAATACAGTCAAACGGGCTCAAGAGGTCTTTGAAGTCATTAGCAAATCTTTTAACAATGACGAGGTTACGCTTTTCCATAGCCGCTTCCCCTATTGTTGGCGGAAAGATATTGAAGAAAAGGTAAAACTGCAGTTTGGAAAGAAGGTCAAGCATCGTCCTGAGAGAGCTATTGTCGTTGCCACTCAAGTGATCGAACAAAGCCTAGATTTGGACTTTGATCTGATGATTACTGATCTGGCACCGGTTGATTTGCTCATCCAACGCATTGGCAGGCTCCATCGGCATCAATCCCGTCAAAACCCTCCCCGACGTCCTGAAGGTCTAAAAGATCCAGTCTGTACTATTTGCGCACCAAATTGCAGTGACCCAGCTTCTCCGCCGGATTTCGGGTCCAGTGCCTATATTTATGATGCTTATTTCCTCTATAGAACATTGCTTACCCTGCAAGAAAGAGAGTCCCTGGTTCTTCCCAAGGAAACAGATGATTTGATTCAATCGGTTTACGCCATGCAGCGACCTTTTTTCATCTTCGAAGCGCAGTGGGAAAATCTCGAGGATATGAAAGCTGAAATGTTGGAGAAACAAGCGAATAGCGCACAAAACGCGAATAATTATTTGGTCCCCTTAAGTACAAAAAACTATTTAGGGAGTCTGCAGTCACCATTGAGTGATGATAGACACAACTTGTCCAGAAAGGTTTTCCATGCTCCCACCCGTGAAATCTCGCTATCTGTCCAGATTGTTTGTTTGGTCCAGGATGATATCGGGCTTCATGTCCTTAATGAGGACAGCCTCATTAACTTTGAAAAACCCTTGACACGCCGGGAAATTCGAGCCTGTTTAAAAGCTGCAGTAACGATTAATCAGTGGCGTATCATGGATTACTTTTTCAATAAGGCGGAAAAACCGCCGCAATCTTTTCAAGAAAAAGCAGCCTTGCGATGGCACTACCCGGTTGTTTTTACGGATGGAAAATTTGAAACAGACGATTTCATTCTGTACGTAGATCAACAAAAAGGGATTTATTTTGATAAAAAGGAAAATTGAAAGGAGTTTATTCACATGACTAATGTACAACTAAGGTGGAAAAGGAGGGGGTATGGAATATTCATTTAACTTACTCGAAGAGCCCTGGCTGCCCTGCATCACAGAGAAAAACCAGCTTCAATCCCTCAGCTTGTTGGACACTATTCTGCAAGCCCACCACATCAGGGGTGTTCAAGCGGATCTGCCAATTACGACTGGTTCGCTGTATCTTTTCCTGATCGCTTTTATGATGAGTGCCTTTAGGTTGGAGGGTGTCAAGGATTGGGAATCACTTTGGAAGAATAAAAAATTTCCTGAGAAAGAGGTGCTGGATTACGCTCATCAATGGAAAGATCGCTTTGACCTTTTCGACCCCCAGCATCCCTTTTATCAGGACCCTAAATTTGGCGAAAGAGAAAAGGACATTAAGAATCTAAAGAAAGGTAAATCACCTGTACCAAAGGCAATCTCTGGATTATTATTGCATCTCGCCTCAGGGAATAACGCCACACTTTTTGATCACTCGATAGATGACACACCACAATCTTATTCATTACCGAAGACAGCACAATTATTGATCATGATTCAGGCGTTCAGCCTTGGGGGCATGTCGAGCGCAAGTATATCAAAGGATAAATATTATAAAGATGCTCCTTTTGGACGAGGTATTCTCTTTCTTAATCAGGGTGAAAATCTATTTGAATCGATAATGCTAAACTGCCCATCAGAAGATTTTGGTCCTTTAGGTAATACTCAAAATGATAAACCGTGTTGGGAGAGGGAGGATCCTTTTGAAGTAGATCGATTTGCCCCACAGGGGATTAAAGATTTATTTACCTGGCAAAGTCGCCGCATTTTACTCAATCCTGATGAAACAGCAGGAAAGATAAGTGTTAGAAACTTTTATGTAGCACCAGGATATGGTTTGGTTGAAAATTATTCCAATCCATTCTACCAAAATAGAATGTCTGAGGAGGGTAAAAAGCAATCCATCAAACCTTTGCGGTTTTTTCAGGGCAGGTCTTTATGGCGGGATAGTGTTGGGATTCTTGATATTAACTCAAAATATTCTAAACCAGCTGTATCAGTGTTGTGGGCAGAATCCTTAAAAGGTTCTGTCCTTATTTATCTTAATCAAATAGTTTTAGACCTTTTTGGAATGTGCACTGAGCCCGGAAGAAAGAAAGCTTATTTCTACTCGCATGAGGTTTTCTCAGCCCCAATGGCCTATATTGATAATCAAGACTTACTTGGTAATTTGGAGATTAACCTAAACATCGCAGAACAGGTGCGTTCAAATCTTTACATTGCCGTCAGAGAACTCGCTCGTTTTAAATTAGCCCCTAATCATGATCAGGAAAATGTTCGTGTGCCAGGACGGGAAGACACAGACCCATTAATTCAACACTGGAATGCCGAATCTCAATACTGGGGCAGCCTTGAACCCCCTTTCTATGAATTTCTTTTCGCGCTCCCTCAAAACCAAGATACAGCCATTGACCAATGGCAGAAGGCTCTTCGAAAGGCAGCCCGAGACGCCCTTGACTATGCAGCAGACCAGGTGGGCACAGATCCAGCTGGATTGAAGGCGCGTGCTAAAGCTAAGAAAACAATCAATATTCTCTTGTCTAAGACATTTAATCCTTCAGGAGAGGAGTAATCCATGACAGATGAAAATCAAATCCATCCTTTTGTTGAATATCTCTATTCCCTTACGTCCAATCAGAGGCGTGGCGCCTTAGCTGACCTCAGGCGAGGTCTTTCTGAGCCGCCGGGCACAGCACCCGTCATGTTCCCTTATGTTGCCCGCTGGGTACCCAAAGATGCCCGAAACTCGTGGCGAGAGAAGGTTTACTATCTGACTGCTGCCCTTTTTGCCTATTATCAATCTGGGTCAAGCATCGAATCCAAACGCCGGCTCACTAAAGGCAATATGGGGGATCATTGCCGTCAGGCAGCCAACAAAGACAAGAAATCCGCTTCATTTGAGATGCGTTTTTCATCGCTGCTCAAGTCAAACCCAGATGATTTGCCCGTGCTCCTGCGCCAAATGGTCAGCTTGCTTAAATCAGCGGATGTCTCCATTAACTGGGATCAACTTTTCCATGACTTATGTTATTGGAGTAGCGAATCGCAATTCATCCAACGGCAGTGGGCGAATAGTTATTGGGCGCCCATTCAAGCCTCAGACGAAGAAAATAACCAAAACTAATTGATTAAAAAGGAGATAACCATGTTCATAGAATTACATATGCTTCAAAATTTTGCCCCATCGAATTTAAATCGGGATGATACCAACAATCCCAAGGACTGCGTTTTTGGCAATGTTAGGCGCGCCAGGATATCCAGCCAGTGCATAAAGCGAGCGATACGATTACATCCGCAATTTGAACAAACAACCGAAGTTCCAACAGCTGAACGAACCCGTTGGCTCGCTCGTGCTCTCACAAAGGAACTGCTAAAAGCAGGCAAATCTGAAGAAGACGCCAACACCGCCGCATCCAATTTCGTCGGTGCTATCATGGGCGGAATGGATTCTAAAAAACCACTTCGCAGTAAAGTGCTCTTCTTTGTCAGTGAAGAGGAAAAGAAAATGTTGGCGGATCTCATCCTTGAGCACTGGGATGAGACTCTCGAAGGGAAAATCAAGGATAATTCAAAACCTGTAACAGAGTATATTAAAACTTTCTCAGACCGCACATCAGCCCCTGGCATTGCTATGTTTGGCAGGATGCTGGCTGAAGACCCTAACCTCAATATGGACGCAGCTTGCCAGGTTGCCCATGCCATATCCACCCATCGTGTCAATATGGAGTTTGATTTCTTTACCGCTGTGGACGACCTTCAGGAACGGGAAGAAACAGGCGCTGGTATGATGGGCATTACGGGCTTCAACGCTGCTACATATTATCGCTATGCCCGTATTGATTTTGATCAGTTGGTCGAAAACCTGGGGGATGATGTCTCTCTGGCGAGAAAAACCGTTGAAGGCTTCCTCAGGGCATCCGCTCACGCCGTCCCAACGGGAAAACAGAACAGCTTTGCCGCGCAAAACCCTCCATCTTTCCTCATGGCTGTACCCCGGGATGACGGCATGTCCTGGTCTTTGGCAAACGCCTTTGAAAAACCTGTGTATCCAAAAGGTGATCAAAGCCTGTTAGGTGCGTCCGCAAATGCTCTTGAATCGTATTGGGCTGATTTGGTTGAGTTTTACGACTATAAGCCAGAACCGATTGTTGGCTCTATTGCTCTGGATGATGATCTTGACATATTAAAGAAAAATAAGGTCAAGAATTTTGAGGCTTGGATCAGCGCAGTCCTTTCAGCGCTCCCAAAGGAGTGACCCATGACAACCCTATTAATGAGATTGCAAGCACCAATGCAGTCCTGGGGTATCTCCAGCCAGTTCACTGTGCGAGATACAGCGCGAGAGCCGTCAAAAAGCGGGGTGATTGGTTTGATTTGTGCAGCACTAGGCAGATCGCGAGATGCGGATCTTTCAGATCTTGCTCTGCTCCGCATGGGCGTTCGGGTTGATCGCGAAGGGATTTTGGAAAAAGACTATCACATCGCTCAAGATATTTATCAGGCTTCAGGGAAGGGCACTAAAGATAGTGAACCATCCGATAGATATTACCTGGCGGATGCTGTATTCCTGGTGGGTTTGGAGGGCCAAAGCCATTTATTGGAGGAAATCTATCAAGCGCTGAAATCCCCTCACTGGACCTTATATTTGGGGCGTAAAGCGTTTCCTCCTGGCAAACCCGTCTGGTTAAAAAACGGATTACGTGAGGAAATCCTCATAGAAGCTCTCAAATCATTTCCATCCCTAGTCCCACATCCGCCGGAAAAGGTGCGCTTGGCTCTTGAATCAGACACAGGTGAGTTCGCCAGAACAGATGTGCCGGTTGATTTTTCCGATCGTCGTTTCTCCAGCCGAAGGGTTCATATGAGCCAAATTGAGTCACCTTCTTATGGGGAGGTGTTCTAATATGTATCTCTCCAAACTCTCTCTTGATCCCAAGAACCATCAGGTTCAATGCGAGATTGCTAACCGCTATGAATTGCACCGTACTCTCACAGCGCAATTTCCTGGAATGAAACGTGAAGACATTGGGTTATTGTATAGGGTGGAATTACCGGATCCAAACCTCCTTAACCCTATTGTGCTTCTTGTCCAGACACAGCCCACACCTGAATGGGATGATATCCATAAGCGTGGTATGTTAAGCAGATCACCTCAGATAAAAAGTTTCGAACCCCAATTTACAGCTTCAGAAACGTTTTACTTTCACTTGTTGGGCAATCCCACCAAAAGAATAAAGCAACCGGATGGCAGCAAAAGGGTGGGGCTTTATGACCGGGAAGAACAGCAGGAATGGCTTCTCCGGAAATCAGAAAGAGGGGGTTTCAAAATTGATTCCGTAAAACTCATTGATCTTGGGTTGCTTGAAAGCACAAAACGGTCTAACAATAGGACCTTCCAAATCAAACACCTGGCCATTAGGTTTGAAGGCATATTGACGGTCACTGACCCCATGCAATTTCTCAGAACATTGGAAAAAGGCATTGGTAGCGCAAAAGCCTTTGGCTTTGGCTTGTTATCCTTGGCGAAGCACTCTTCGAAAGCTAAAACATAATATTCATAATCGAGTCCCGAGGGGAGTCATTCTCGGGACTCAAATCAATCTGTACAAAGGAGGAAATGATGCCTATCAACCTTCATGATTTACCGCGCTTGCGGGATAGTCTCTCTTATCACTATATCGAACATGCCATTGTGGATCGCAAGCAAAATGCCATTGAATATATTCAGGCGGATGGTCGAACACTTGTGCCGATAGCTTCTATTAGTCTGATTATGTTGGGGCCGGGAACCAGTTTATCTCATGCTGCGATGAAGGTCTTAATGGAAAATGACTGCAGCATTCTCTGGGTTGGAGAGGATAGGATTCGATGTTATGGTCAAGGCTTGGGGGAGACCCGCCGTGCCTACCATCTCATCCGTCAGGCTGAGCTTGTTTGTGATTCTACCGCACGTGAGAAAGTTGTCCGCAATATGTACGCTATGCGTTTTGCTGAGAGATTAGAGCAAGGGTTAAGCTTAGCGCAGATTAGGGGAAAAGAAGGCGTCAGGGTTCGACAGGCTTATGCCCATGCTAGTGAGAAGTACGGGGTTCCTTGGCATGGTCGCCGATATGACCGTTCAAATTGGGGCCATGCAGACACCATCAACCGCACATTGTCCGCTGCCAATGCCTTAATGAATGGCATTTGCCATGCCGCCATTGTTGCGGGCGGTTATTCCCCAGCCCTAGGCTTTGTTCATACCGGAAGGATGCTGTCTTTTGTTTATGATATTGCTGATCTTTATAAGACAGAACTTTCCATTCCCGCCGCGTTTGAGGTTGTGGCAGAATCAGAAGAAAAAACCGAATCCAGGGTTCGTACACTCTGCCGGCAGCGTTTCAAAGAAGCTAAGCTTCTCAAGCGAATTCTGCCGGACATTGATCATTTATTGGAAATACCAGAAAACGTAGAAGATAGCTTTGCGTTGGATCCGCCATCAGCCTTGTGGAAGGAGTTGTTTTCCCATGATCGTTATGATTCTTGAAAAAGTAACCTCGGGGTTGAGGGGGGAATTGACCCGCTGGTTAATTGAACCAAAAAGCGGTGTTTTTATGGGTCGTGTAAGTGCGAGGGTGCGGGATCGTTTATGGGAAAAATGCAACCGTCGAAAACGTGGTGGCGGTGTCATTCAAATCTGGAATTCCAACACGGAACAGGGGTACAAAATCCGAATGATTGGTGATACCAGTCGTTCTCTGATCGAGGTCGAGGGGTTACAATTGGTGAAAATCCCCGGCGAGTTTGAGAAAGCAAAAAGGTTAATCAAAAGGAAACCACCCAAAGATTGATTCAAAGAATGACATGAAAGAAATTTACATATAGTATAATTATTTTAGTGATAAAGAGTTTTCCCCACACACGTGGGGGTGTACCTGGGGAAGCTATAAGTTTTTGGTCGTTGATGAAGTTTTCCCCACACACGTGGGGGTGTACCTCATCCCCTGTTAGTCAGAGAAGAGGTTTTGATGTTTTCCCCACACACGTGGGGGTGTACCTTCATGAATCAAAAACAAAGCCCGCCATCCTCGGTTTTCCCCACACACGTGGGGGTGTACCTAATTCCTTCACGATTGAACGGAAGGGCCGGACGTTTTCCCCACACACGTGGGGGTGTACCTCCATCGGCGATTTTTCGGTGAATTACGGCAGCGTTTTCCCCACACACGTGGGGGTGTACCTTAACATATTAGACGGATTAAAAGGATACGTTAGTTTTCCCCACACACGTGGGGGTGTACCTGCCACCGCTTCTGGTACGACTGGCGATGGGAGGTTTTCCCCACACACGTGGGGGTGTACCTAAATAGCCGATTAGGATAAAAGAGAGCTTATGGTTTTCCCCACACACGTGGGGGTGTACCTACGTATACTTGGTATCAGTCATTGGGGAATATGTTTTCCCCACACACGTGGGGGTGTACCGGTCGGCTTCCCGAAGGTCAGCTTCCCGAAGGTCGTTTTCCCCACACACGTGGGGGTGTACCTCGTAGGTTTTCCCCTAGCGACTGACAGATACAGTTTTCCCCACACACGTGGGGGTGTACCTTCCAACCAACCCAATTTCAAACGGCGTAGGGCGTTTTCCCCACACACGTGGGGGTGTACCTGGAAATCTTGTCCTTACCTCAGTATACACCCTGTTTTCCCCACACACGTGGGGGTGTACCTACTCTCTTGATGAGGTTCTGGATGCCGTAAAAGTTTTCCCCACACACGTGGGGGTGTACCTATCCCCAAGCGTCAACGAGTTACCAGCCGCAAGTTTTCCCCACACACGTGGGGGTGTACCTACTGCCTCATCACGCTTTTCCGCCTTTCAACTGTTTTCCCCACACACGTGGGGGTGTACCTCGAAGAAAGCCACTAAATACTCGGATGCTGATGTTTTCCCCACACACGTGGGGGTGTACCGACTAAATGATTTAGAAAATCAGCTCAAAGAGCGTTTTCCCCACACACGTGGGGGTGTACCTTTCGATCCCGTGCTGTGTCCGGCGTCCGGATAGTTTTCCCCACACACGTGGGGGTGTACCGGAATTAAGAATGCCTAAACAAATCGTATTTCAGTTTTCCCCACACACGTGGGGGTGTACCTATCTTTGACCGTCCCTCAGCGATATCCAGCGTGTTTTCCCCACACACGTGGGGGTGTACCTATGGATGCCAAGCCATTTAATGCCTGTCCTCGTTTTCCCCACACACGTGGGGGTGTACCGGATTTCCGACATATAGCATTTTCACAAACGTCGTTTTCCCCACACACGTGGGGGTGTACCTAGGAATTGATACCCCCACACCTGGGGAGCATCGTTTTCCCCACACACGTGGGGGTGTACCTGGATAAGATCGCTAACTATATTGCGATTATTAGTTTTCCCCACACACGTGGGGGTGTACCTTTTGATAATGATAGTGGTGGCGGTGGCGGATTGTTTTCCCCACACACGTGGGGGTGTACCTAGGCAGGGGTTGATGTGGGGCTTGGTTTGGGAGTTTTCCCCACACACGTGGGGGTGTACCTATGCTGGCTATGTTGGGAGAGGGCAGCCAGAGGTTTTCCCCACACACGTGGGGGTGTACCGGCGTATTCGTGAACAACATCTTGGTAGCCATAGTTTTCCCCACACACGTGGGGGTGTACCTAACATCGCCGGCAGCGGCGGCATCAATATCATGTTTTCCCCACACACGTGGGGGTGTACCTTAGTCTGCGATTTGGTTCAAGCGTAGCCCACTGTTTTCCCCACACACGTGGGGGTGTACCTATGGGCGAATGGGATTTTGACACGCTGGCGAATGTTTTCCCCACACACGTGGGGGTGTACCGCAAAATCGGTCAAATTGTCAAGGAAATCGCCCGTTTTCCCCACACACGTGGGGGTGTACCTCATGCACGCACAACGCCCCGCCCTGGATGATAGTTTTCCCCACACACGTGGGGGTGTACCTGCTAAGCGATCACGAGAAATTTTTGCCATGGGGTTTTCCCCACACACGTGGGGGTGTACCTTCAAAAGGCGGTTCTCCGTTTGCATCCAGCAAGTTTTCCCCACACACGTGGGGGTGTACCTAGTCAGCAAATGCCCGTTGTGATGTTACTTCGTTTTCCCCACACACGTGGGGGTGTACCTATAGAAATCGACGCCGGCCCGGTTCGCAGCGAGTTTTCCCCACACACGTGGGGGTGTACCTCTTATGTGATTCCGGCCTAATCGTCAAACTTCGTTTTCCCCACACACGTGGGGGTGTACCTCCCCACCGCCCACCAGGGAAAGATTCTGTAATGTTTTCCCCACACACGTGGGGGTGTACCTGATTAGGGGTTTCGCTTGTATCTTCACTACCAGTTTTCCCCACACACGTGGGGGTGTACCTTTCAAAATGGTAGACCGTTATCAGTTATGGAAGTTTTCCCCACACACGTGGGGGTGTACCTTCGTAAGGCTTCCCCCTATAACGACCTTCTCGTTTTCCCCACACACGTGGGGGTGTACCTTTGCTATTGACAAGCAGTAAATAATTTGCTAAGTTTTCCCCACACACGTGGGGGTGTACCGTTTTACCAGCGATCCAAGAATATTTGGCATTAGTTTTCCCCACACACGTGGGGGTGTACCGCTGGATTTGGAAATCAGTCAGATGTAATCCGCGTTTTCCCCACACACGTGGGGGTGTACCGCCGTCTATTGTCAGGAATACAACCTTGCCTTCGTTTTCCCCACACACGTGGGGGTGTACCTTTGGTATAAGCGTGGCGGTGGAATCGGAGACCGTTTTCCCCACACACGTGGGGGTGTACCTATGGGTGGGTTGTGTCAGAACATATTTGGGAAGTTTTCCCCACACACGTGGGGGTGTACCTTTTTTCGCTGATCTTTTCGTATGTGATTCAAAGTTTTCCCCACACACGTGGGGGTGTACCTACGACCCAAACGGTAGAAGGGCGGCAAACCCAGTTTTCCCCACACACGTGGGGGTGTACCTTGGTGGCCGTTGATATTTTTTGGCCTTGTAAGGTTTTCCCCACACACGTGGGGGTGTACCGGATACATAGACAACAGGAGACAGAAATGAACTAGTTTTCCCCACACACGTGGGGGTGTACCGTTAAAGACTGGGCAAAGATACCGATATCTTGTGTTTTCCCCACACACGTGGGGGTGTACCGGCGGCAATGGCTGGATAACGGATGTTGGATAGGTTTTCCCCACACACGTGGGGGTGTACCTGATTAACCCCAAACACCCCGGCGAAGGGGCTAGTTTTCCCCACACACGTGGGGGTGTACCTATAATAGCGGCCAGAAATATCAGCCATAAGACGTTTTCCCCACACACGTGGGGGTGTACCGGGTTGTCTATCGGTCAGGTCTGGCCGAATTGCAGTTTTCCCCACACACGTGGGGGTGTACCTTCCTAGCATCGCACCGAGTGTCGTCCAACCTTGTTTTCCCCACACACGTGGGGGTGTACCGCCTTGATAGATCAGCCCGAAGCTGAAGCGTATGTTTTCCCCACACACGTGGGGGTGTACCGGTACGCAGGGGATGTCTATCGGTTGGGATGCGTTTTCCCCACACACGTGGGGGTGTACCTTTTGGAAGTGAAAGCGAGGATGAGGATGATTAGTTTTCCCCACACACGTGGGGGTGTACCTGTCGCCTATGTACGCGCCGCAGTGAGGGCAGGGTTTTCCCCACACACGTGGGGGTGTACCGTCCACCCGATCCACGATGGAAGTTTATCGAGCGTTTTCCCCACACACGTGGGGGTGTACCGGCCAGGGTCGTTTGTCCTGTGGCTTCTCAAACGTTTTCCCCACACACGTGGGGGTGTACCTCTGTGCGCCGGGGTCGGGTTCCGGCTCTGGCAGTTTTCCCCACACACGTGGGGGTGTACCTATTAACTATCGCACAGCAGAGATAGCCAAGAAGTTTTCCCCACACACGTGGGGGTGTACCTATCTAAAAACGATGAAGAAACGGAGGCAAGAAGTTTTCCCCACACACGTGGGGGTGTACCTAGATAACCAATTTTTTACGCTCGTCTTCTGTCGTTTTCCCCACACACGTGGGGGTGTACCTATCTGAGCCTAAGGCGTACAACAAGCAGGTTCGTTTTCCCCACACACGTGGGGGTGTACCTTGTAGGTACAATCGCCGGTCAATCTTGATTCCGTTTTCCCCACACACGTGGGGGTGTACCTTTTCCACAAGTAATGAATGGGTTAGATACAGAGTTTTCCCCACACACGTGGGGGTGTACCTTTATCCCACAAATCCACTGCCTGTTCTAGTGCGTTTTCCCCACACACGTGGGGGTGTACCTTGTCCGCTAAAGTTGTGCTTCCCCCAATGTACGTTTTCCCCACACACGTGGGGGTGTACCTTATGATGGCGTTTTGCAGGCGGTGGAAATTACGTTTTCCCCACACACGTGGGGGTGTACCTAAAGGAGTTACAACCTCGCTACTCATTGCTAAGTTTTCCCCACACACGTGGGGGTGTACCTATTAACGGGCAATGGCAACCCGACCAACTCTGTTTTCCCCACACACGTGGGGGTGTACCTGACGGTGTAATCCTGGAAGACGTCCTAATAGCGTTTTCCCCACACACGTGGGGGTGTACCTATACAACCAACCAGATACTAGAACAGCGCAACGTTTTCCCCACACACGTGGGGGTGTACCGGTAAACAGTGCGTAAATAAGTTTCGATGATCCGTTTTCCCCACACACGTGGGGGTGTACCGGTAAGGCAAGACCTGGGAGCGTGGGAAGACATGTTTTCCCCACACACGTGGGGGTGTACCTAGTTCGGATAGTACCGTATCCGCATATAGCGAGTTTTCCCCACACACGTGGGGGTGTACCTGGGTTGGTACTCGAGGATAAAGAAGCCACCTAGTTTTCCCCACACACGTGGGGGTGTACCTGCGGTCAATGCGTGTGTTTCCAACACCAACCGGTTTTCCCCACACACGTGGGGGTGTACCTTGTCACAACCTCTAGCGATGATGGGTTGGCTCGTTTTCCCCACACACGTGGGGGTGTACCTAATTGTGGGTTTCTGTAATAGATTTTTTTAATGTTTTCCCCACACACGTGGGGGTGTACCTTTTATCTCGTCGATATCACCACCGTCTATTTGGTTTTCCCCACACACGTGGGGGTGTACCTGATAAATATTGTAATTAGGGGGGACACATCTGGTTTTCCCCACACACGTGGGGGTGTACCTTTTGGAAGTGAAAGCGAGGATGAGGATGATTAGTTTTCCCCACACACGTGGGGGTGTACCTCTAAATCAATGCAGCAAAAACCAAAATATGATGTTTTCCCCACACACGTGGGGGTGTACCTACAGGAAGAATGTCATACTGGGGTAGTGACATAGTTTTCCCCACACACGTGGGGGTGTACCGTAAAAAGAAAAAGTATTACTTCGGCTGGCAACGTTTTCCCCACACACGTGGGGGTGTACCTGCTAATTCCAACTGTAGGGAGCTATCTAGGTTAGTTTTCCCCACACACGTGGGGGTGTACCTAACTGCTTCACTTTTGACATATCTCACCTTTCGTTTTCCCCACACACGTGGGGGTGTACCGTGAAGTAGACAGCAATATGTATTGGAAAAACTGTTTTCCCCACACACGTGGGGGTGTACCTTAAGTATTATAACATCAAAAACGAAGCTATAAGTTTTCCCCACACACGTGGGGGTGTACCTAACTTTTATATCACGTCCCCTCTTAAAGAAGAGTTTTCCCCACACACGTGGGGGTGTACCTGTATCAAGCGTATGCAGAGAACGCTAATATCAGTTTTCCCCACACACGTGGGGGTGTACCTAGTTATCGACTGGGAAACCATTTGTTTTGTCAGTTTTCCCCACACACGTGGGGGTGTACCTTTAAATGCACCGTGCAAGTTGTCAACATAAAAGTTTTCCCCACACACGTGGGGGTGTACCTTAACCCCCGGAAGCCGCTCACAAAGGCTCTGAGTTTTCCCCACACACGTGGGGGTGTACCTTCCTGCACCATCACCGGCAGTGTTGGATCATAGTTTTCCCCACACACGTGGGGGTGTACCTACCCGCGGCGAGTATGATTATCGGATTATAATGTTTTCCCCACACACGTGGGGGTGTACCTTTTTGAAAATTGAACAGAACCCTTGAGATACCGTTTTCCCCACACACGTGGGGGTGTACCTCACAAACATTGCGGTTGAACGCCTGCAGGATAGTTTTCCCCACACACGTGGGGGTGTACCGGGGACAGTCAAAAGCATTCGCCCGCGCGCTCCGTTTTCCCCACACACGTGGGGGTGTACCGCTATCACCAATATTCTCGTCAGTGTATGATTCGTTTTCCCCACACACGTGGGGGTGTACCTGCAAGCATCGGTAACGTATAACCAAACCAATCGTTTTCCCCACACACGTGGGGGTGTACCTTGCCGTAGCTGATAGCGACGTTGCACCAGCACGTTTTCCCCACACACGTGGGGGTGTACCTTGGTGTAACACACAAAAACGATAGACGAATAAGTTTTCCCCACACACGTGGGGGTGTACCTGATAACTTGCGAGCGCTGGCGCGCGAAGTTAAGTTTTCCCCACACACGTGGGGGTGTACCGTCTGCATACTGTAAGTTCGCATGCTGTAAGTCGTTTTCCCCACACACGTGGGGGTGTACCTAATCCCGAAAATCCTGATGCTCTTCAGCTCGAGTTTTCCCCACACACGTGGGGGTGTACCGATATGCAAGATAAGTACGCAAAGAACGCATTAGTTTTCCCCACACACGTGGGGGTGTACCTGACCAACTGGTTGGCTCGTAGCTCATCCTTAGTTTTCCCCACACACGTGGGGGTGTACCGTTGTCCTGTAGACCGCCTGCCCCCGGCAAAGCGTTTTCCCCACACACGTGGGGGTGTACCTACATCGCATTAAGAACCTTTGCTGACACCCTAGTTTTCCCCACACACGTGGGGGTGTACCTTTTTGAAAATTGAACAGAACCCTTGAGATACCGTTTTCCCCACACACGTGGGGGTGTACCTTACCAATGTTAGGGTTGAGAGGTTGCAAGAAAGTTTTCCCCACACACGTGGGGGTGTACCGATGAGACAATCGACAACCTACTAACGCCAGACGTTTTCCCCACACACGTGGGGGTGTACCGCTATCCACAGAATAGATGTTGGCATAATCGTAGTTTTCCCCACACACGTGGGGGTGTACCGGAGGGGGTGTTTATGCTTTCCTATTGATTTAGCTCTTGCTGATCTCTCCCTATTACAAAAAAAAAGCCCAGGCCTTGGGCTTTTTTCTGATCTAATTTAACTGTTTACGCTAAACACAATTCCTCCATCAATTCCTTTGATTCGAACAATTCTTTCATTACTTTTTCTGTTTTTCCATTATTTCCCTTATTGCTTTTATTTTTCTCTCTTACGATATGACCACTTTTTTTCTGTATTTTTCGAAAAGATGAAAGATTGCCTTGTTCGACAATCTCATCCCAAACCCCTTTAATTTCTTCGAATTCTTCCATTTCAATCCAGAATATTGAGAATCGCATCAGCCAGAAGCCGACAATTTCCAAGCTGTCAACATCAACAACACAAGCTAATCGATCACTGAGATTATAGGCGGCTGTATCGATGTCTTGTGGATCTTTAAACATCACCATCAGGGTATCAATGGATTCATCAAAAGCCATATAGATATCAAACGGTTTTTGGCTTTTAAAAACTTTATTGATGAGGTTTTTATCAAGTTGTTCTGGATTGATCAATGACTCAAGTTGCTGGGTCATATCATTCTCTCTCCTGGTTTTGTGTTAAAAGTCTTGTAGGCAGTGATTAAATAGCCTTCGGATTCTTCTTCATTGATCTGAACGATGGCTTTGATGTAGTAATTTTGCCCTTGGATTTTTCGATAAATGGAATAATAGATGTTTCTATCATTATAATCTGCATCTTGAAAAATGGGCAAATCTGGGTGTTGAATGGTTTTAATAACTTCTTTCTCAAATCCTACCATATTCGGGTGTCGTTTTAGGATGTGTTCATACCATTGCTCTTTTGTACAGGATATTTTATATCCCCTTGGGTCTTCTATTCCTGAGAATATCATTGATTATTGTTTGTTAGAAGGACTCTTCGAGTAGGTAGGTTTGAATATCAATGAACTGGATTATATCATGAATCCGTTACTGTTTGCGTCCAAATTTCCCAATGCCCAATTCCTACTACCTACTACCTACTACCCAATACCTGTTTTCAATTCCCCTCTCTTTACCCTTGATTAAAATAATAAATATATATAAAATAGTAAATAATATATCGTCATCACCACGGATTCACCATGCCCAAACGATCCAGAGGCGCGCAGCCAGGCAACACCAACGCCCTCAAACACGGCTTCTATTCCAAACGATTCTCTCAGCTTGAGCTCACCGACCTCGAAACTGCCCTCGGGGAGGGGCTCGGGGATGAGATCGCCCTTCTCCGTGTCCTCATCCGCCGCTTTGTAGAATCCATCGAAGCCCAGGAGGACCTTTCCCTGGAAGACACCTCAATTTACCTCAACGCCATTGGCTCAAATATGACTCGCCTAGCCGGCCTGCTGCGCGCCGACCGGCTCCTCACCGGTTCTGATGACTCTGCTGTCATGCAAGCCATCCACACCGCCATCTCAGAATTCACGGAGGATCTCAAAGATGTCTAAATGCACCCTGCTTGAAAAGCACTCTTCGAGTGCTCCCCATGTCGATGATTTCATCAAGAAATCTCAATCTCTCAAAACTTCTATCCGCACCCTTCGCAAAGAATTCGCCAAATGCCCTGAGTGTGATCAATACGAAAACTGCACTCTTCGCGACCGTTTCAAGGAGCGTATTCAAGCGGCCGTCTCAGAATTGACGGAAGAATGGAACCTTGCGGAGTCATTTTGATGGAAAATGATCCCTCATCCCAGCTTCTCGCCGAACAGCTAAAACACCTCAACACCCTCTATAAGGCCCGCATGGACGCCCTCGAAGAGAAGCTCAAGCACACCAAAGAGATCTCCGATCACCGCCTTTCCGCCCTCGAAGAATCATCCAGAGATCACGAAACCCGCATTCGCGCCGCCACCCAGGGTGTCACCCAATTCAAGTTGTTCTCCGGTTTGGCGTCCGGTGGTTCGGGCTTGATGTCCCTCGTTGCCCTTATCAAATCATTTTTCAATTTCTAATCACACCACACAAACCGCCATCATGCCAGCCCTCAAAGATAACATCAAGCAGCTTCTCAGGGATGTCGCCAAGTTCTGTCGCTATGGCTCAAGCCTCACTTTGCGCAAATATCAATTGGAACCCGCCAAAGCCGTTGTCGATTCTGTTATCCACAAGAGGGGTCTGTCCTTTGTGGTCATCTTCCCCCGTCAGTCTGGCAAGAACGAGCTTCAGGCGCAGGTTCAATCCTATCTTCTCACCATCTTTTCCATGTTAGAAGCCGAGATGGTGTCTGTTTCTCCCACTTGGAATCCTCAGGCGCATAATGCTATGCGCCGTATCGAACGTGTCCTCTCCAACAACCTCATCACCCGCGATATGTGGGAAAAGCATCACGATTATATTTTTCGTGTGGGTAAGGCCCGTATTTACTTTCTCTCCGGATCCCCCTCAGCCAATATTGTAGGTGCCACCGCTAATATCCTCTTGTCCATTGATGAAGCACAGGATATCCAGATTGATAAATTTGACAAGGATATCGCCCCCATGGCCGCCAGCACCAATGCCACCCGTATCTTTTGGGGCACAGCCTGGACGAGCAATACGCTCCTTGCCCGCGAATATGCCCTCGCCAAAGCCCTTCAAGAACAAGACGGCATCCAGCGGGTTTGGCGCTTGTCAGTGGATCATGTTGCTCCCGAAGTCCCCGCTTATGGGAAGTTTGTCGCCGAACAGGTGGCCAAATTGGGCCGAAATCATCCCATGGTCAAAACTCAGTATTACTCTGAGGATATTGACGCCCAGGGGGGCTTGTTTCCCGCTTCCCGTATTGCCCTTCTTTACGGCATTAACCCGCCTCAGTCTTCACCACTATACGGTCCCGTTTATGTCATGACGCTGGATGTAGCAGGCGAAGATGAGAATGAGAATGATGGCAAAAATCTCAATAATCCTGCCCGTGACGCCACCGCGCTCACCATCGCGGAAGTGGATCTCTCAACCGTTGAAGATCCAGGCTTGTTACTGCCAACCTACCGTGTAGTCTTTCGCAAGAAGTGGGTGGGGGTCAAGCATACCAAAATTTATTCTCAGATTCTTGCCTACGCCGAATCCTGGCGCATCCGTTACTTAGTTGTGGACGCCACCGGCGTGGGCGCTGGCTTATCCGCCTTCCTCTCTCGATCTCTGGGTTCCAAAGTCATTCCCTTCGTCTTCAACGCCCGTACCAAATCCACCCTCGGTTGGTCCTTCCTCGCCATGATTGACTCCGGCCGGCTCAAGGAATACGCAATACAAAATTCAAATGATTCCTCCGAAGCGACCCCCTCCAAAAATTCTGTCGTTGCGAGCGGAGCGAAGCAATCCCCTAACAACAAATACTCACTATCATCATCCAAGCTGAGCGCCATCAAGGCGCATCAGCGAAGTGCCGGGCGGCAAGAGTCGCCGGCCTCCCAAGAACTCCTCGACCTCCAATCCGAATTCTTCCGCCAGCTCGAATACTGCCAATACGAGATCGTTCCCGGCCCCCAAAAGCAGATACGCTGGTCAGTCCCCGACGGCACGCGAGACCCTGCATCCGGCGACCTGATCCATGATGACCTCATGATCTCAGCCGCCATGCTAAGCCTGCTTGACGACCAGCCCTGGTCCATCACCGGCCCATCCGAAATCATCAAAGCCCGCGACCCCCTCGACGACATGAAAGGTTTTTAGTCAATGTATCTTAAATTCTTCAAATCCTTCGTGCACTTTGTGGTTAAAAAATTTATTCCTAATCACCTAATACCTAATTGCCTATAGCCTGAAATAGCTTCAAGTTATATCGAACCAAGGAGCAACCCCATGCCCAACACCAACTTCGCCTTCGGAATCGACATCTCCCGCTACAACACCTCCCCTGACGGCAAAACCAAAGTCAACTTCGATACCATCGCTGCCCACGACCCCGAAGTCGTCTTCATCGCCATGCGCGCTGGCATTTCCTGGGGCTATCAAGACCCCTGGTTCGCCTACTATTTTCAAGAAGCCGGACGCATAGGCCGTGTCCGTTTGGCTTACCACGTTCTCTACCCTGGTGAGTCCGCGCAACTGCAAATTGATAATCTTTTCCGAATTTTAGGGGATATCGATTACGCTGTCACACCTCTTGTCCTCGATCTGGAATTGGATCACGGCCAAACCGTCTCGCGCATTACCAAGTGCACCGCGGAATCTCTCACTATCATCCAAAACCGCACAGGCCGCATCCCTGTCATCTATTCTCGTGCCGGTTGGGTCAATCAATTCCTGCGCGTTGCTGATCTCCCCGCCGTTCATTGGTGGCTGGCCCAATATCGCTGGCTCCGCCCATATCCTCTTTACACCCCCGAATACCCCTGTCCCCCGGCCATACCCTCAGGGGTTACAACCTGGCTCGCGCATCAAACCGCCGCCCGCGGTGCGTCCATCGGTGCCAAAGCCAATCACTTCATGGACTACAACCGCTGGAACGGCGACAAAGCCGCCGTCCTCAGCTATGTCAATCAGCAGGAAATGATCCCCGTCATCTGTCCCCTCGACAACCTCCCCTGCACCGGAAACAAAATGGAACCTAAGAAATTGTCATTGCGACAAGCTGGAGCGACCACAAGTCGCACCAGCGCAGTGTCAAGCGGCAAGAGCCGCTGACCAAAGCGACTGCGCAGCGTCCTGAAAGGAAGCAATCTCAAGCCGAAGGGGCATCGAGCCCCATCGGCGCAGTGCCGACAACAGGGGTTGTCGGCCACCTAATACCTAATCGCCTAATACCTACTACCTAGTCAACAATTCTCTATTCACCATTCACAGGTGTAATGCCAAACAAACTTACCAACTTCCTAACTAATATCTTCTCCCCACTTATCGAAAAAACGGTAAGAGATCAGCTCGCGATTACCGAAACCGACAACTCCTTCCTCATCGGCACCCGCCGCTATGACGAATCCGACCGCGACCGGCTCGAATATGACCGCGCCGCCATCCTTGAACAGTGCCTCACAGCCTGGCGCGAGAACCCTCTTGCCCGCCGCATCGTGGAACTCACCAGTCAGTACGTCGTTGGGGGAGGCTTGGATATAAAGTGCCAGGATGAAAAAACCAAAACCTTTATCGATCAATTCTGGAACCATCGCCTTAACCGCATGGAATCCCGAGTCATCGAAATGTGTGATGAACTCACCCGCACAGGTAATCTCTTTGTTCTGGTCAGCACCGACCAGTCCGGCATGTCCTACATCCGCATCCTGCCGGCTTCCAATATTGACAGGATCGAATCTTCTCCTAATGATATTGAACAGCCGATAATCTTTGTTGCCAAAGCAGATAAGGATCTCAACTCCGTCACCTATGCTTCATATGATCATCTCAAGGACGCAGTGGACGGTTCAGGCAAGTTCGCACCCGTTGTTCTGCACTATGCCATCAACCGCCCAGCAGGCGCGCAGTGGGGCGAGTCCGACCTCGCACCCCTGCTCATCTGGCTCCGGCGTTATTCTGCCTGGCTTGAGGATCGTGTCCGGCTCAACCGCTTCCGCAACGCCTTTCTCTATGTCGTCACTGGCCAATTCACCTCCGAAGCCTCCCGTAAAGCCCGTCAAATGGAGCTAGCCGCCAATCCACCGTCGCCTGGTTCTATTCTCGTCACAGATGAATCCGAGACCTGGTCTGTCATCTCCCCCAAACTCGAAGCCCTCGACGCTATGCAGGATGGCTTGGCGCTCAAAAAGATGATCGCCGCCAGCGTTGGCTTACCCCTTCACTTTCTCGCCGAACCTGAGAGTTCAACGCGCACAACGGCCGAAGCCGCCGGTGGTCCTACGTTTCGTCGTTTTGAGCAGCGTCAGCAATTCTTCCTCTGGTTGCTTTCTGATCTTTTGAATGTGGTCATTAGCCGCCGTGCCTTAGTTGATAAAGCCTTGAAGCCCGCAGGGGAGGTCACGGTCACAGGCGCGGATCTTTCCGCTCGGGATAATGTCTCTCATGCCTTGGCTGGCGTCAATATTCTAAAAATGCTGGAGCGTTTATTCGATATGGGCTTGATTGACCAGCGCGAATTGCTTCGAATTTCGTATAGGTTTGCGGGTGAATCAGCCGACATCGATGAGATCCTCTCAAAAAGTTCTGGAAAGGACAACCGGAAAACCAAAAACGATCTCAAATCTTTCAACCCTGATATAGCAAAAACCAATGAGGGTGAGACCAATGAATAATCCCATACTTGAAGAGGGCTTTATCACCTCTTTATTTCCTTCGGTCGAAGACCGCTCTTCGAGTGTTTCCTTTGTGTCCTTTGTGGTTAAAAATCTTTTCCTATTCTAATAGCTCTTCGCCTAGGAGCAGATATGACTGAAGAAAAACCTGTCTACATTACCCAACACCAAGCTCGTTTCACAGCCAGTGCCCATCCCCTGCAAACTGGCGAATTTGAGATCTTTTGCATAACAGCAGGGGAGGCTAATGGCTGGTCTTTCCCGCCGGAGGTTCTTGAACAATCGCTTTCCCTTTGGAATGGCGCTCATTGTTTTCTCGATCATGCCTGGTTTTCTCGCTCCGTTCGTGATCTCGCTGGCCAGATTGTCAATCCCTTTTGGGATGACGAAAACCAGGGCATCCGCGCCACTCTGAAATCTTTTGGCCCAGGGGGTGAATTATTGACCGAGTTTGGGCGTCAAATCCTTTCCGAAAGTGAGGACGAACGCCCCAAAATTGGCTTTTCCGCAGATATTCTTTTCACATCCAATGCAAAAAAAGTGAGAGAAATCTTGCGTGTTATTTCCGTTGATCTTGTCTATGACCCCGCCCGGGGTGGTGCCTTTCTCCGGGCAATGAACCAAATGAATGGAGGTTTTCCCATGTCAGAATTAAATCAGCCCGTTTTACCCAATATGCCTCCGGTAAATCCGGAACCTGCTCCCAATGATAATGGAACTCAGCTTGATGGAACCCAATTGTCAAATCTATCATCCGATCCATCAAACCCAACCGTTTCTCCGAAGGACTCTTCGAGAGAAGATACCGCGGCGCAAGTGGAACAGGTACTTTCCGAAGCCCGAAAAGTCCGTATTCAAATGTGTGAAATGCTTTTGGATTCAACCTTGTCCAGTTCCAATCTCCCCAAGCCTATTCAGGAACGAATCCGCAAGCAGTTCAAAGGCCAAGTCTTTGAAGCATCTATTCTTCAGGAAGCCGTTCAGGACGCCCGCACCATGCTCAGTGAACTAACCGCCGCACAGTCCATCAATGGGCCTGGTAGGATTTCTTCGGTCTTCAATGAGCGAGATAAGCTTCAAGTCGCAGTGGATGATTTGTTCGGCAATCCCCGCGATGATCAACTGAAGCCGCTTCAAGTGCCCTCGCTTTCTGGTGTTCGGGAGTTGTATCTCATGCTCACGGGCGATCACGAGCTTCACGGCGGTTATTATCCCGAACGTGTCCAGTTGGCCACCACAGCCGATTTCACAGGCTTGATCAAGAACGCCCTCAACAAGATCGTGGTCAACACTTGGGATATGCTGGGGCGTGCCGGTTACGACTGGTGGAAGAAAATCAGCCAGATCGAACATTTCAACACCCTGCATGATGTCACCGGCACATTGATCGGCACGGTTGGTGACTTACCCGCAGTGTCTGAGGGCGAACCCTATTCCGAGTTGGTGATTGGTGATTCCCCCGAAACGGCCAGCTTCACCAAGTATGGTGGTTATATCCCCCTCACCCTGGAACTGATCGATCGAGATGAGACTCGCAAGCTCAAAGCCTATGCCCGTGAATTGGGCTCCGCAGGACTGCGCAAGATTTCAAAGCTCGTCGCTGAGATCTATTCGTCCAATGCAGGGGTAGGCCCGACCATGGCAGATACGGGTGCTTTGTTCAATGCAACCGCTGTATCATCGGCCGGCGGCCATGCCAATCTCCTGACAGACGCCCTCTCGACGACCTCTTGGGACGCCGCGTGTTCGGCCGTTTACGACCAGCCTATGTTGATCAAGAATGCTGATACATATTACGGTACTGGTCCCAAATTGGCCATTAATCCAAAATTCTGTCTTGTCCCTCGTGCTTTGCAGAAGACGGCTTTTGAAATTCTCCAGGGTGAATTTGTCCGTGAGCAGGATTATGTTTACGACAATGTCCTCAAAGGAACGGCCGTTCCGATTGTTGTTCCGGATTGGATTGATCCCACAGATTGGGCGGCATCCTGCGATCCGCTCATTGCCCCGGCAATCTTTGTTGGCGAACGCTTCGGCATTATGCCTGAGATCTATGTTGCTGGTGATGAACTCTCCCCAGCCGTCTTCATGAGTGACGAACACCGTCTCAAAGTCCGCCACTTCCTTGCGGTTTGGGTTAATGACTTTAGACCGCTACATAAGAATAATGTGGCAGATACCCCCTGAGGCTCATAGCATGGCGAACTTTACTCCTGAAGCGAAGCGGATAGGAGCAACGACTTCCGCCCGCTCCACAAAAACAATGTCGCTGACGCGTAACACTTCTTTTCTCCTCTTCACAGGGTCAGCGGCATTCGCCGCTGACCCCTAATACCAAATTGCCTACTACCTAATACCTACTCACTAACCAACGGAGTCCCCCATGTCCAAACTCAAACAACTTCTCAGTTCCCGAAAATTCTGGGCTGCCCTCATCGGCCTCGTGCTTATCATCATCAAAGCCTGGCAGCCTGAATTCCCCCTTGCCGAAGAGCAGCTCACCGGAGTGGTCTATGTCCTGGTGGCTTACATCCTCGGCACCGGCATCGAAGACGGCCTGTCCCGTAACTCTATTCTAAAGGGGTGATCATGGCTATCAAAGCTCCAACCAAGAAACAAATCGCTGGCCTTGTGGGTGGTGACCCGCTGGATTATGCCTTCAATCCTGAAACCGGTGCACTTTGCGTCATTGCCCCCACCGGTCAGAAATTTCGCTTTACGCGCCAAGATTGGCAGAAAAGGGACATTCCAGATGAGGAAGAACCCGCACAGGAAGCCCCTGCAATGCCAAAAAAAGCCCGCAAGAGCAAAGCTGCCACAAAATAAGTGTTCTGATATCCTGCGCAGGCGTAGGTCATGTGTGGCGGCTTTCGGGCCGCCTACGTGACGCTTTCCTAACCCTATATCCTTGATTAAAATAATAAATATATATAAAATATTAAATAATCCTTTTATTACAACCATGATTTCACCATGCCCATAACACTTTCAGAAATCCACAACCAAGCAAAAATCCATCTATCCGACTCCTACAGCCTCATCTATACCTCTGAAATCCTTGATGAGGCCGTCCGCTCCGCTTTATCCGACATCTCAAGAGCCTCCGGTGTTGTTCTCACCCTTTCCGGCCTTGATGAAGCCGCTGAAACCACATTGCCGGAGCAGGACGAACATGCCCTGATCGCCGGTGCTGTCGCTTACGCCCTCAACTTTCGCGCCTCCGGACGCTTTGAAGACGCCGTCCCCCACAAAGACCTTCCACCAGCCCTTGCGGATTGGGCCGCCGAACAAATGGCACACTTCCAAACCCTGCTTGCGGGAATCAAAGCCCGCATCCATCAAAACTCAGCCGATGTCCCCTATTCCCAATGGGAGTGGGACGAGTCATGAATCAAATTTCCGTTGGTGATACGTCCTCATGGACAGTGATCCATGGCGCTTCGGTGGCCGCTCCCTTCCTTCGCGCCGCCTACGCGCCTGCCCCGTGCGCATGTGATATTGTCGAAGACCAAATTGACTTGTTTTTAGATGGCACCCCATCCCAGCTTACAACCGCCCTGGCGCTTCTTGAAAAGACGATCTCCCGTTCCCAGCTTCATGACCAGGGCGGTTATCCCTATTTCCAAATGCTCCGTTTTCAACTCGAAGGTGACGGAACCTATTTTTATTGCCCCATCACCAATCCTTATCTCACCTTCAACCCATCTGGATATGAAACCCATCATACCGGTTCTTTACAGGTCACCCTTCATTTCACCCGCCCCAACTGTTTTGACTCCGACCCAATCGAATTGCCCCTTACAAATCGAAATGGGGATGATGTCACTGGAGGCATAACCCTTTTCAATCACTCTGACGCTCACGCGGGCCACGATTCCTCAGTCCTCATTAAGCCAGGGGATATCGACTCCGCGCTCCCTGCCCCCCTTCGTTTTGAACTTGAAAATACTTATGATACCGATGAGGTTCAGGATATCTTCACTGGCCTTTACCATCACCCAATCAATGACGATCATGAGGTTTTCTTTTGTCAAGCGCCTGAGTTCATGGGCGGGTCTTTGTTGTATTCACCCGACGCCATCAATGAATATTACAGACGCCTTACCTGGGCTGCCACATCTTGGACGGATTTAGGCTCATGGAACTACACCAATGCTGCTGTTCAGCTATTTTCCGGCCGTGCTTACCGGCCTATCCTGCATCTTTACAATCCTCACGTTTATACCGATCTCTATCTCAAAATCAAGCTTCTCAAAGGCTCCCTAGTCCTTTGGGAGGTAGAAGCCATCTATGCCGACCCGTCCTATCAATACCTGATTTTCCCACCGGTCCGCATTCCCCCCGTGCCTTTGCTCACCGAAAACCTTCCCCACCATATCGATCTTGCCATTTTCGCACAGCATCAAGCGTCAGGAACCCATCAGATCGATGTTGATAACCTTCTCTTACTCCCTTTAGATACCTCAGCCACCTTCCTCGGTTTCTTTACCCTCATTGAGGACGCCGTCCTCGTTGACGATAGTTTCTACGAGAAGCACAACATTCGCTACCCAACCATCGGCTCAGAAGCCGTCGGCCACCTTCGCCAGGGCGGCCCCTTGTTGCTTTACCCAGGGGAATATAACCGCCTCTTTATAGTCCAGACCAATACCTCCCATCAAGTGGATATCCTTCGGACATCCACACTCAGGGCATATTATCGAAAAAGGGTCAGGTTATTGTGACACCAGCTCTCTTCGTTTCTTTTCTCCGTCGTGATTTCTCAGGGCCATTCCTGCCCTCAGTTCATTTGACCCCCCAGCGTCTGAGCTGGTCCGCCTTTGGCGGGCCCGATCAGGCAGTCATTCACGCCGACGGTCAGATCGAAAACCTTCTTGATTTAACTTCCTCCCTTCGCTACGCGGTCACGATTCACGATGTCCAGAACACGCCGGTTTGGTGGGGCTTTGTTGATGAGGTGATCATCTTCCTTGAAAATGTTCAGGTTAAAGTGACCCTTGCAAATCTTTTCAATCGTGTCACAGTTCAATATTCTTTTATATCACCAGATAACAAGCTCGCTGACCAGCTTGAAACAGTGCCCATCATCAACCCCCAATCACAATCAGAGTTTGGTATTAAAGAAGCCATAATCCATGAAACAGATCTTGATGAGAATTTTGCCAGTGCCTTTAGGGATACCTTTCTCTCTCTCCACGCCTGGCCGTTCTCGGAGCTTTCCCAGCGATCCAAGCCTGGTGAGGTTTACGCGCAGCTGCATTGCTCAGGGTGGTTCAAGACCCTCTCCTGGCGTACCTACAAAAACCTTGAGGGATTTTATGCCAATTATGGCCCCGGCCCGGGTGTCTTCGCCTTTGGCGACGCCAATACCCATCGCTATGTTGGTCAGTCTTTTCAGCCCGGTGCAAATGTCAATCTCAAATACGTTTACTTCCGGCTTCGTGCTGAAGCCTCGCCGTCCACCAGTCTCACCGCCCGTCTTCATGCCCAATCTTCTGGATATCCGGGTTCAGTGTTAGCCACATCATCTGCGGTGCCAGCTTCTCAGGTCAATGGTTCAAAGTATTCTTGGATCCGCTTTACCTTGTCAACCCCCATTGCCCTATCCGCTGAAACGGTCTATTGGATTACCCTTAATCCGGGTGGGGTAAACCCATCCAATTATTTCTATATCAAGACCGATGAAAACATGAGCTATTCTCAGCTTTGGCGCCATGGAGCTTATTACAATCAAACAGTCGGCGCTTGGTATCCCCTGCCCTCTGAAACCGCCCCGGGCACAAAGCCTGATCTGATTTTCCGCTTCGTTTGCTTATCCGATACCGGATCGCAAATTGCCAGCATTGCCTCTGCAGGGGATCAATTCTTTGAGAAAATCCTGGGGTTGACAACTGGTATTCAAACTTCGCCGTATCGCAATAATAGTTATGATTGCCTGAAAGAGCTCGAAGCGCTGATGAGGGTTGGAACAGCCAATAAAAGATGGGTTCTGGCAACGGTCACGCCAGAGCGCTTTCTCAAGTTCTACGAGCAGCCGGATCCGGACGAAGCTGATATCTACATTGATTCTAAATCTCGCTTTTTCACGAAACATCAGGTGCAGCTTCCCTCTTACCTGCCGCCCGTGGGCCGCTATGCCAGGCTTGCAGCAACAACCCGTGTCAGCTTGCCTTGGGACCGCAATCGTATCCCCGCTTGTTTCATTGAAAGAGCGGAATATTTTCCTGATACTGATAAATTGATTGTTGCAAAGCATTCTTCGAGTTAATCAGTCTAATTTTCACACCTTCCCGAAGGGCTCTTCGGTCGAAGACCGCTCTTCGAGCGAGAGCCAGCTTTTTCGATAACTTCCTGGTTTTTGCCATTCGTCTGCAAACTTAGGTTTTGGATCGTGAGATCGTATCCTATGAATCAACAATCCTACTGGCGTATTTTCTCGGTTTGCTCGCTCAATATGCGCTTCAAGGTACTCTCGCGTCACCCACGCGTTCTTTAATAGCTTTGAAGCTGTGGGTTCCATGACCCCCGCGCTGTATAACAGAACCAAGAGGGAGTCATTTTTTAATATTCGAGTGTCATTTTTTGACGCTCGCTCCTTTACTTCTACTGCATTTTCCTCAGTGTTTTCTTTTTCATTCCTATTAAAAGCAGTAGTAGTAGTAACTGAGGGGAGCGTCATTTTCTGACGCTCCCCATCTTCTGCCATGCCTAAGGGGAGTTGCATGGTGCCGTTTGTTAAAACATACCCATCATATCGCTCGTTTCTTCTGATCATTTGCGTTTCAATGAGAAATTGGCAGCCTTTTCGCACAGTATTTTGGCTGTAACCTGTAATGCTGCACAACCAGTTTTCTCCTACGGGTTGATTGGCAATCAGCATCGCGATCAAAATGCTCAAAGGCGCGCCCTTCAATGCTCGTAATGTGGCTAGAGTTAACATATCTCATCTTCTCCAGACATTTCCTGTTCGTTCTTCCGGCCTTACCCAATCAATATCAATAGCATCATAGAAGTTTGCTTCGGATTGTGTGATAATCTTTTTGTTGTTGCACAATAACCATCCATCTTTCACACACATCGTGCCTGGTAGGGCACCGCCTTTTCTCCTGGGTGTGACTAGCCATGAAGCATAATGAGGGTTGCCAGTCCGTATCGCCATATGCAATCCCCATTGATATGGACTAGTTAAATATAAGTTGACCCAATGATCGTTCCAATGGAATTGTTTGTATTTCGGGCCATTCCTTGAAAAATTTAATCCGCACGAATGAACCCAATCTTCAATGAGTTGATAAGCTGACACACTCTCTCCGAAGAGGTTAAATACCTCTTCTTCTCTTGACACAGCTAAAATTTCTATTGATTTAACTTCATCACATCGCCGTCGGAGATCTCCGACGAACTCTACTTTCCTACAATAAGGTTGAATTTCTCTAAGAATTGAATTCGCAAATTGAATTGCTTTTGAATACTCCATGGAAGCCTCCCTTGTGATATAATTTTGGAAATTGAATATTTCGGGTCCCCAAGTGGTGCAACACCTGAGGACCCCTGCGTCTTGAACGGGTACGCATCCGCAAAGCGGCTGGGCAACACCTGGCTGCTTTTTGTTTTGCAGCAAGGTCTTTCACTCAAAGAGTGCTCTTCGAGCATCGAAGGACAGGGGTTATGCGGTTATCAAGTGCATTGGAAGTTTTCTACATGTCAATGTACGGCGTAGTATCCGACTCGACGATCAAGTTTTACGAGAATCGGCTGCCGTCATTGATCAAGATCTTGGGGGATAAGGAAATCTCAGAAGTATCCCTCGATGATTTGCGCTATTGGCGCACATCGCTCTCAAAGAGAGAAGTCAAATACAAAAACCATAAATATCGCCGTGAGGTGAAGGGCAAGCTTTCCCCTTACACCATTCGTCAGCATGTTAAATGTGCCAGGCGTTTCTTCAAATGGCTCTATGAAGATGAGAAGCTTGATCACAATCCGGCGCAGCGGTTGAAAATGCCACCGAAGCCAGATCTCGCCCGTAAAGGCATCAGCAAAGTGAATCTGGCTAAGATTATTGCCGCCGCAGAAAAATCCTGCGTCCGTGATCTGGCCATTGTTCTCTTCCTCGCCGACACCGGCTGCAGGGTAGGGGGTTTGACCCATCTCAAGATCGAAAACATTGATCTGAACAACAACCGAGCCATTGTTTTTGAAAAGGGGAAGGGTGGAAGTGCAAAAAAGCGCACAGTGTTCTTTGGCGATCAAACAGCCTTTGCCCTCTCATCAACGATAGTTCAAAGACCTCAGGATGATGAAATTCATCCTGATTCCTTGGAATTTGTATTTTTGGGCTCAAGAAAATCTCGGGGTTTTTACAAGAAACTCTCCGAAGCTGGTATCTATCAATTACTAAAGCGCTTGGCTTTGCAATGCGGGATAGAAAAAGGATTTAATCCGCACAACTTTCGTCATGGGGCCATCCGGGGATGGCTCAATAATGGCATGCCATTATCCTTAGCCTCCCAGCTTGCCGGTCACAGCAGTGTCAATGTCACGGGGGACATTTACGGCACCGCCAACGAGAGAGAACTCTCATCCGCCCACGAAATGTATACGTGGTTAGATTAAAATAAGTTAATAAACTAATGGTCTCATAAGCCATTGGTTGGCGGTTCGAATCCGCCCCTCGCCACTCTACAAATATCTTACAAAACCCGTCTGGAATATTTTCCAGACGGATGTTTTTTTATAACTATTAGATACCTTTATTGCACCTTGTTTTTATTCTTATTGGGTTGCTTGGGGCGTTATGCTTATACACCGTATATCGTGCATATTACTCTGCATGATAAAATCAGAGTAATATGACTGAAAAATTTGACCGTAGAATCTTTACACCCAAAATCCTGCTTGAGGATATTTGGTTTTTATTCAAACACGTGCCGCAAATGATCGGTATGATGTTCAACAAGGATATCAGCAAAGCCTTCATCGAAAAGACGATGTCGGTTGTAACCGCCGTCAACGGTTGTGTGTACTGTGCCTGGTTTCATGCTAAGCAAGCTGTCAGCAGTGGCTTAAGCGATGAAGAGATCAAGAACTTGATGAGTTTGCAGTTCAAGGCGGATGCCTCCGATTATGAATTGGCGGCATTGTTGTTTGCTCAGCATTATGCTGAAACGAATAGAAACCCTGACGAGGAAATGACTGATAGGTTTTTGGATGATTATGGGGAAAAGACAGCCAATGATATTTTGCTTATCATCCGGATGATATCGTTCGGCAATTTACTGGGTAACACATTTGATGCTTTTTTGAGTCGTGTTAATGGGAAGCCTGCTGAAAACAGCAAACCCTTGTTTGAGTTGATTTTTTTTATCTTTACCGCACCATTTATGTTCCCGGCAAAATGGATGATGCGATCCGGTCATTCGTCTTGACATTTCTTTAATTTTTTGTTTGGTTTAAAAAATTATTTTTACACGTCAACCAATGTTATTCCTCGACTACACATATATACGATATAATTAACGCACCTATAGAGCTTCCTTGAAACTGTTAAAATTGATTGTGAAAATTCGTGTGGTTTCATATGCAATACTCTTGTGGTTTAACTCATTAAATGAATTGTATTGACAGGATAAAAAATAGAATTATGAACAAATCAGAGTCTTCAACGAGGAGAGAGCAACTATTCAAGCGCACTTGTGAGTGGTACCCGATGCTTGTTCTCACGCTAATGATTACGATTAATACAGCACTTGCGATTTTATTGACGGCTCTGCCCGCTCAACAAAATGCACAATTCAACCCGTCTCAGGGAAGAGCTATATTGGTCTTTAGCATTATTGCATATATCATCAGAAATATTTTGTTATTGATTAGTTTTTATTATTTTAACTCCAAAATTTTTGCCCAATTAACCCACCTTCGCCAATATGGAGAATTGAAAGATGATCCGGAATTTGAAAGACAGGCTTGGCAACAGTTTACCTTGGCTACTAAAAAATTCATTCAATATGAAGGTTTTGGTGTTGTTCTGCTGGTTTTCTTGCCTACATTAACATATGGATTTTTCGTTCAACATATTGATGTGAATCAACTGATTTATTTAGTGGTTGCCGCAGTGGCTGGAAATTCTGTCAATGTGATCATGGAAATGTTGACACTTGATCTCTTTTTTGCACCTATGGTCAAGGCACTAGCTCCTAAGCGTTTTAAAAATCAATTGTGTGGACTTAAGGGTATAAGTTTACGGGCGAAACTTGCTGTTGGTATTTTGGGGATGGTATTTATCAGCTTGTTATTAGTCATTCCCGCAGCAAATCAACAAATTCTCAATGTATTTGATATAGCAGATCCAACCAGAAAAATGGTGACACGTGCCTTGCTATTAATTATCAATGCAGGGATGGGTGCGGTTGTGGTGAGTGTGTTGTTGTCATCCAGATTAATATTTTATATCTCTAACCCTTTTAGAGAAATAATAGCGTTATTCAAGAAGGTCGAAGATGGTGACTTAACTCAGCGATTACCCATCAAGTACACGGATGAGTTTGGTGAAGTCAGTATTTACCTGAACCACATGCTCTCTCGACTTCAATTTATGACCGATTCGCTGGAACAGCAGGTGGAAGATCGCACAAAGCAGCTCAAGGAAACAAATAAGCAGCTTCAGAAAGAACTCAAGGAGCGTAAGCGAGTCCAGGATCAATTGGCTTATTCAGCGCTTCATGACCCACTGACGGACTTGCCCAACCGAAATTTATTCATGGATAGATTGGATCATGTCATTGAACGTTCAAAACGGCATGATGAACACTCTTATGCTGTTTTTTTCTTGGATTTGGATCGTTTTAAGGTGGTCAATGACAGCCTGGGTCATGAGACTGGAGACTTGTTGTTGATTGAAAGTGCTCGACGCCTGGAAGAAAGCCTTCGTGGTGAAGACACAGTAGCAAGGCTTGGCGGGGATGAATTTGTCGTATTAATAGAGGATTTGGAAGGATCGTTGGATTATGAGCGATTTGCTGAACGCATCCAGCGAAAACTTTCTATGCCTGCGGAGTTTGGTGCGTACCGCGTTTTCATCTCTGTCAGCACGGGGATTGTCCTGGGCGACCCCAGGTATGAAAATCCAGAAGACATCCTGCGAGATGCAGACATCGCCATGTATCGAGCAAAGAATCAGGGACGCGGGCGCTATGAGGTGTTCAACCCTGAAATGTTAGAGGCAGCAATGTCCCGTATGGAATTAGAGAACGATCTCCGGAAGGCTATAGAAAACGAAGAATTCATTGTTCATTACCAACCTATCGTTCGAATAAAAGGCCAGGAAATCGTGGCGTTTGAAGCATTGGTACGTTGGGTACACCCCAAACAAGGTCTCCTTTTCCCTGGCGACTTTATCCCACTTGCAGAAGAGACGGGACTCATCGTTCCAATTGGATATCAGGTGTTTGAACAGGCTTTTGGGCAATTAAAAGAGTGGCAAGAGCAGTATCCATCTCAGCCGCCATTGACCATTAACGTCAACTTATCAACTCGACAGTGCGCTGATATTGAACTGATTGAAAAAATTAAAGAATTGTTACAAAAATATAATTTGTCGCCTGATAGCTTGAACCTAGAACTTACAGAAAGTTTGGTCGTAGAGGACACAAAATATGTCAAATCCATGCTCACAAAATTACGTGATCTGGGAATCCGTGTACAAATAGACGACTTTGGAACAGGATACTCTTCTTTAGGTTATTTGAATACGCTGCCTATTGATGTTCTGAAAATAGATCGTACATTTATAAATCAATTAGGAGACACAAAGAGCGGCTTGGAGATTGTCCAGACAATTCTAGCATTAGCCCATGGACTTGGTATGAAAGTGATCGCTGAGGGGGTGGAAACGGATGATCAACTCACCAAATTAAAAGCGTTGGGTTGTGAATATATGCAGGGATTTCTCTTTGCACAACCTGTTGATGGACATAAGGCTGGTGATTTATTATTGAATGCATCCAAAAATGTTGAGAAATGAGAAGCTGATTATTTCAGCCGAACAGCCTTGAAAGCAGCAAGAAAACGAGAAAAAGGCTGCCAAAGAACAGGATCAACCCAACGAAACTTCCAATGATAAATTGGAAGCGCTGGGGTGTGTCCATTTGTGACCATTGATTAAATAAATCCATTTTATAAGTGGTGTCACGATCCGCTTTGTCGAACAGCATGCTTAAAATTGATATTTGTTTGTTTTGGGTCTTCTTTGAATTGTTTTGTTTTTCCATCATTAAATGAAGGGCTTTCCTTTTACGGTTTGTTACTCTAATTATATTCGTTTTCTTTCATTACCATGATATATTTGAAGTAATTTTGGACATTTTTTTGGTTTATATCATTTTCGTGACAATCCTGTTTTGAATTATGGTTAAGAATCCCATTAAAATGAACGAGTGTTATAATATATAAGTGGTCAATAGAGATATTAGAGGTGTGGATGAGTGAATTTATAACTATTAATGAGATTAATCAAGCTGCTGATGCAATCCGAGCGCAAACAGAAATAAAACCAGAAATCGGGATGATTCTGGGTAGCGGTTTGGGAGATCTTGCTGATAGCGTTGAATCTTCTGTCATTATTCCAGCACATCAAATTCCTAAATGGCCTGTCTCAACAGTTGAAAGCCATAAGGGCCGTTTGGTGATCGGCAGCCTTGAGGGTAAGAATGTGTTCGTTCTTCAAGGACGAACGCATTATTATGAGGGGTACAGTATGGGCGAGATCACATTGCCTGTGCGCGTGATGCAGAAGTTAGGGTGTAACACCCTGATTGTCACCAACGCTGCTGGCGCAATTAACCCGGATTATATGCCGGGGGACCTGATGCTGATAAAGGATCACATTAACTTGATCGGCATGGGTGGAGCAAACCCCTTGAAAGGGCCCAATTTGGAAGAATTCGGTGTGCGTTTCCCGGATATGAGTCAGGCTTATGATAGGGAACTGTTAGATCTTGCCCGTGAAGCTTGTGTAGATGCTGATATGTCCTATCAGGAAGGTGTGTATGTATCTCTGGCAGGCCCTTCCTTTGAAACGCCTGCTGAACTTCGTTTTCTCCACATCATTGGCTCCGATGCAGTTGGGATGTCCACTGTACATGAGGTCATCGCTGCCCGTCATGGCGGATTGCGGGTATTGGGCGTTTCAGGTATCAGCAATAAGGCGAATTTGGATGGCAGTACGGTTACAACCCATGAAGAAGTAATGGAAGCCGGCCAGGTATTAGTACCCAAATTAATCACTCTGATCCGTGGCGTATTAGCAAAAATGTAGTTTCGTGGGATATTTGAATCATATTTTTACCCGGGAACGACTATGACGGAAAATTTCTTAGATGCCGTTCTCCGAGGTTTTATTACATATAGCGTTGAGATTTATGTCCTGTTAGGCATAGGCATTCTCGTTTATATGAGAAAGTTCATTATTGGCTTACGAGAATGGCAAAAATCCGCATTCGGATTAGAGCGTGAATTTGCAAGACGAAAATTGGTTTCTGCATCAACAGGTTTGGTCTTGCTGACCATGCTAATTGTGGGTGAGTTCTTGTTGGTAACCATATTGGGACCTCAAATGACTGCCGCATCTACGGATATCACTCCTGCCAAAGATCCATCAGCAACGCAAACAGCAACGTTGTCTGTTGATGATGATAATTCAACAGGCACTCTTCCAACTGCGACTGGTATTCAAGAATCTCTTGTTTCGGAGTGCGTAGAGGATGTCTTAGAGATTACTTCACCAGCGGAGGGTGAGGAAATCAGTGGAACAGTGGAATTGTTTGGATCGGTTAATGTTGAGAATTTTGGTTCTTATAAATATGAATATTCATCCATCGGCACAATTAATTGGATTACGATTGCCGCAGGAGATAAATTAAAGCTAGATGAAAATTTAGGCTTCTGGTATACGAGTGCATTAACACCTGGAAGTTACTTGTTGAAGCTGGTGCCCGTTGATAACACCGGGCAGGATATGATCCCTTGTATTATTCGTGTTGAAGTTGTACCTGAGGAGTAATTTGAAAAATGCCTGAAATTGAAGTCCGACACGCGACCACAAATGATATTGAATTCTTATCGGGATTGGAGACCGGGTATTACAGCGAATTTGTGTGGCAGATGAATCTTGATCTTGGTGTCAATCAATCCCAGGTAGAGTTTGTTCGGGTTCGATTGCCGCGGAGAGTTTTTGTCCCATACCCGAAGAAAAAATCTGCGATATTTGAAAACATGGAGGAGGCAGAGGTTTTCTTATTGGCTGAAATATCTCAAAGACCGGTTGGGTATCTTAAAGCGGTTACGGAGAAAGACCCTCATACTGCCAAGGTGACTGACCTGGTGATTTCCACACCCAAACGTAGGCAAGGTATAGGCAGCGGATTATTGGTTGCAGCGATGAATTTTTTGGCTAATCGTGAGTTCAATACGCTGATTATCGAATTGCAGTCAAAGAACGATCCGGCAATAAAAATGGCTGATAAATTGGGATTTAAATTCTGTGGATTTCGAGACCATTATTTTCCCAACCAGGAATTAGCTTTGTTTTACAGTCGCTTTATAGGATAGGAAGAATTCGTTAATATGTTGTTAGGTGTGACGTGGGAGGGTGCATTACATACGATCAGCCAGATCTTGACGGCTGGTGTGGCTATTACAGCCTTTTCATTGCTGCTGTATGCGCTCGTATTCAACCTGCGTGAAGGCGTTGTTCGTTCATTTATTTTAGTTTTATTGTGTGTGGTCGTTGTTTATACTGCGGAGTCAATTGCAGGGGCGAGTGAGCAGTCTCTAATTGTTGAGATCATGCTCAAGATTAAATGGATTGGCATTATTTTCTTGCCAGCAACCTATCTTCATTTTTCTGATTCGCTGCTGACACTAACCGGTAGACCAAGCCGGGGCCGGCGTAAATGGGCGGTTCGATTTACGTATGTCATTTCAGCGCTACTGGCTGTTCTCGTACCTTTGAATATTCTGGTTGGTCCTTATGTACCATCCAGTTTACCTGCACCGCATCTAACCCACACTTTGATCACTGATTTTTTCGCAGTGTATTACGTTGGGGTGATGTTTGTTGCGGGGTCTATCCTTTATCGGGCTCTTAAGCGGACAGTAACCCGCACCAGCCGACGAAGAATGATATATCTTCTGACCGGGGCGACTGCTGCAGCAATTGGGACTTATCCCTATCTCCTTTTTGGATCTGGTTTGTTTTCAAAGAGCGCAATCTTCTTTTGGGTACTTGTCAGTCTAAGCAGCCTTATTGTGGCTGGTTTTCTTTTTATCATGACCTATGCTGTCTCCTTCTTCGGCGTTACCTGGCCAGATCGTTTGGTCAAGAGCCGCTTATTCAAATGGTTCTTAAGGGGTCCCTTTACCGCCTCAGTTGCCCTGGCAGTCACGACCATCATCAGGCGTTTGGGTCTGTTTTGGGGTGAGACTTATAATGCCTTTGTGCCCATCTTCATGGTTGGGACAGTCCTTTTATTTGAATATGTAATCACTATGTTAGCGCCGTTTTGGGAGCGTTTATTGTTTTACGGCAGCGACCGTGATGATGTGGCTCGGATTCAATCCCTGGAAGACCATTTATTGACTCGGACAGACCTTTCGCAGTTTTTAGAAATCGTTACGGCAACAATTTGCGATCTGCTTCAGGTTACAGGTGCTTTTATCGCGATGATGGATGGTGGGGGTCTTGAATTACTGACAACTGCTGGGGATGATAAAGCCTTTAAGGCGATGGAATCATCAGATGAATTATTGGAGTTATCGCTTGAAAAAGACTCTTCCATACAGGGGAACTTCTTCTTCTGGAGCGGGCATATGCTGATTCCATTGATTTATGACGATCCCCAAAATGGAAAAATATTATTAGGACTGTGTGGGTTCCCCTGGGATGGGGACCGAGAAATGGAGGAAGAACACCTGCATTCAATCAATTTACTGGCTTATCGGGTGGGTATAGCATTAAGGGATTGGCGCATGCAACAGCAGGTGTTTGAGTCTTTGAAGACCCTTCAACCTCAGGTGGCGCTTATTCAACAATTAAGGGCTGCTTCCAGTTACAACAAAACCAGTGTATTATTAGCTGAAGCGGATTTGCCTGATGAAGATTTTGTGGAATGGGTTAAAGATGCCCTTTCGCATTTTTGGGGTGGTCCGAAATTGTCCGAAAGCCCACTACTTAGTTTGAGAATTGTTCAAAATGCATTAAATGAAAACGATGGGAATCCAACAAATGCTCTTCGAGCGATATTGAAGGCGGCTATTGAAAACATCAAACCAGAAGGTGAACGAAGGTTTACAGCTGAGTGGATATTATATAATATACTGGAATTGAAATTTGTTGAAGGGAGAAAGGTTCGCGAAGTTGCAACACGGTTGGCTATGTCTGAAGCTGACTTATATCGTAAACAAAAAGTAGCTCTGGAGGCAGTCGCAAGGGCAATTATTGGCATGGAGTTAGAGGCGCGAGAAGAGGAACAGGCATGACATCCTTGGTGAGACTTGGACAGGATGGGGAGGATTAAAAAATGGATATCCAAGATAATGAAAAGAATAAAATAAATGAAATTATCGAACCTGATGAGGGCTGGTGGGCTGCTGTATTGGCAGATGAGCCTTGTGTTGAAGATCTAGAGCAGCCAATAGATTCAGTGATTGCTGCCAGGCTTGATCTGGTTCAAGCGGATCAATCAAAATCCTCAGTTGATTGGGAGAAAATCGGGAGAATCTTTAAAAGTGACGAAATAGTCACGCTATCTGTTGTGGGTTACAACCGCGGTGGAATTCTCGTGGCGGACGAAGATATCCACGGGTTTGTGCCTTCATCGCATTTGATTGATGTCCCTGCAGATATAGCTGAGGAAGATAGGGAGCATTATTTTACCAATTATATCGACAGAACTATTTCACTGAAGGTCATCGAATGTGAGCCTGAGAAGGAACGGGTAGTATTTTCAGAACGCGCAGCGCTTGCCGGAGAAGGTCAGCGGAAGTATCTGTTAAATAATTTGAAGGAGGGGGATGTCGTTACCGGTGTTGTGACGAATGTGACTGATTTCGGTGTTTTTGTTGATTTGGGTGGATTAGAAGGTCTGATTCATGTCTCGGAACTATCCTGGGGGCGGGTTCAATATCCTTCGGATTATCTCAGTGTTGGTGATGAGGTTGAAGTTTTGGTTCTTCAAGTTTCTGAGGAGGAGGGACGGATCGCCCTCAGCATGAAGCGATTGCATGAAAATCCATGGGACATCTTGGCGCAAAAATTATCCCCCGGGGATCACGTTACAGCAGAGATCTCCAGTATTGTCAAGTACGGTGCTTTTGCTCGATTGGAAGAGGGTATAGAGGGACTGATTCATATTTCTTCGATGAATTTCCCTAAAGGCTGCACCCATATTGATGATTTTCTTTACGAAGGACAGCCGGTTAATGTATGCGTCATTCACATTGATCCTGAAAAACGCAGACTTGGATTAAGATTGGTGAGTTATTCTACAGAATAATGGCTAAAAACAATAAAAAGTCAGATCAGAAAATTAATAAGACTTTACAACAACCATCTTTGTTAAGCAGTGAGAACAATGCGGGCTCCTTTTTCCAGCGCTTTTCACGATATGGATGGGATTTATTGGGCATCCTTTTAATCACAGGTGCATTGATCTTATTATTAGGGCTTTTTGGCATAACACAGGGAGCGGCAATCTCTCCTTTAACAACATTGCTTCATCGTTGGTTAGGATTTGGAAAAATTATTGTCCCCATTACTCTCGTTGTTATTGCCATTGAGGTTCTTCATTGGCGTAAACATCCACCTGAACGCATTGCGATTGGGCGAATCCTCGCATTTGAGTTCTCGGCGTTTTTATTCCTTGGTTTGCTGTCAATCGTCAGCAATGGGTCTGTAGCTGAAGTGGAAGCCGGGAATGATCTTGGTGGGATTGTTGGCTGGGGTGTCGCTGAAATCTTCCGGGCAACCATAGGACCTACGGCTGGATTCATCGTTATTTTAATTTTATTATTGCTTTCCCTGATCGCGGGTTTTCAGGTCTTGTCGAGGCTGGAGAGACTCCTTCTGGATTCGGCTCAAAAGATCCCAACAGCGGCGCAAGGGATAAGAGGAACGGGTGCAAAACCTGCGCATTCTGTTGTAACAGATGAAGAAGACGAACCCGAACCATCCAACAACAAGCCGAAAAATCAGGTCTGGCTTCCTCCGGAATTCCGAAAGACTTTCGATACACCCAGTATTGCCGATGAAAAACCGGATAATCCACCGGAACGCTCATCGGAGCTGCCTCCATTGGATCTTCTCACCAGAGGTGAAACATTCAAGCCGGACAAGCGCACCATTAATATGACCGCTGGTTTGATTGAAAAAACATTGGATGAATTTGGAATACCAGCTAAAGTTGTTGGCTTTAGAACTGGACCAACGGTTACTCAATTTGCGGTTGAACCTGGCTATATTGATAAATCTGATGATGAGCGGATGAAAATTCGGGTCTCACAGATTTCATCTTTACAGCGGGATTTAGCTCTGGCGCTCTCGGCGGAACGATTGCGCATTGAAGCACCGGTTCCTGGCAAATCTTATGTGGGTATTGAAATCCCTAACCCCAACAGCGCAGATGTCCAATTACGGCCGTTAATTGAATCTGAAACTTTCTACCGAGTTAATTCTAAACTGGCATTAACTCTGGGGAGAGATGTTTCCGGCAGGCCTGTTGTGGCTGATCTGGCGACCATGCCCCATCTTCTGATAGCCGGTACGACTGGATCGGGGAAAAGCGTTTGTATCACTGCATTGACGGCTTGCCTGGTCATGAATAACACGCCTGAAGAGCTGAAGCTGGCAATGATTGACCCGAAGCGTGTTGAATTAATGCGTTTCAATGGCTTGCCGCACTTGATGGGGAGCGTGGAAACGGAAATTGATAGGATTTTAGGCGTATTGCGCTGGGCGACTTCAGAGATGGATTATCGCTACAAACTGTTGGAGAAAGCCAGAGCGCGGAATATTGATTCTTATAATCGCAAGATGGAACGACAGGGTAAGCCTACGCTGCCGAAAATCGTCGTTGTGATAGATGAAATGGCAGATTTGATGATGTCAGCGCCTGATCAAACCGAACTTGCCCTGGTGCGGTTGGCGCAAAAGGCAAGGGCGATTGGCATTCATTTGATCCTGGCGACCCAGCGTCCGAGTACCGATGTCGTGACCGGATTGATCAAAGCGAATTTCTCGACCCGCATCTCATTCACCGTCGCTACATCCATTGATTCTCGCGTGGTTTTAGATACGGGCGGTGCTGAGACTTTGTTAGGGCACGGCGATATGCTTTTCCTTCACCCTGAAATTGGTTTGCCAATGCGCGCTCAAGGCGTTATTGTTTTAGATAACGAATTGAATCGCATTATTCGATGGTGGAAGAAGAAGGCTGTTGAAGAAGAGAAGCCAGTTCAAGACCGTTACGATGATACAGAAACACCCCCATGGGAGGAAAAGGTTGGCGTGGAAGATAAGGCGGATGAGGATGAGGCGTTAATTGATGAGGCAATTGATTTGATTAAATCCGAAGGGCACGCCAGCGCTTCTTATTTCCAGCGTCAATTACGCATAGGTTATCCACGTGCAGCTCGACTGATTGATCAGTTAGAAGAAATGGGTATTATTGGTCCATCGCAGGGCGGGGGACGAGAACGGGAGATCCTGATTGATCTCGACGACGATGGTGAATTAGACGGATAAATCTGGCGTTTTCACTGTCACTGTGTGATAAACTTACTCCATGAACCAATCAGAAGATCAGCAAAGACAGACATTTACGGATATTCTACGCCGCGTTTTTAAAGGCGCATTGGATAGCATCGGCGGATTTCTCAACAGGCTTGGTATAAGGCCTAACGTGATTACAACAGCAGGATTGGTGGGGAATATCGCGGGAGGTGTGTTGATCGCGACCGGGCATTTGTTTTGGGGCGGTTTGCTAGCGATGATCGTGGGCCCATTTGATGCCTTAGATGGCACCATGGCCAGGCTTCGAGGGGAAAGTGGGAAGTATGGCGCTTTTGTCGATTCTGTTACGGATCGTTATTCGGAAATTGCGCTTTATGCGGGATTACTGGTCTATTTCATCCAAACCGGTACCTGGTTGGATGCTTTACTGGTCTTTTTTTCCATGGTTGGGTCACTCATGGTTTCCTATGTGCGTGCTAGAGCGGAAGCCTTGGGCTATTCCTCGAAAATTGGTTTGTTAACCAGGGCGGAGAGATATCTGGTGCTCATTCCTGGAATCATTTTTAATTTTACAACGATCTCGCTTTGGATATTGGCGGTATTCACAAATTTCACAGCGATTCAGCGTTTTATTCATGTGAGGCGTCAGGCAAGAGAATTGAAACAAAAAAAGAAAAGCGAGCTTAAGGAGTAAATACTATGGTGGAAGGAATTCAAATTGGACCTCTAACACTGAGTTTTTACGGCATGCTCATCATGGTTGGAGTGGTTGCAGCAGCCATCCTGAGTTATTTTGAGGCGAAAAGGCGAGGCCAGGATCCGGAGGTCATCTATGACAGCCTGACATGGATTGTCCTGGGTGGTATCATCGGCGCGCGGATCTGGCATATATTGACTCCCCCCGCGTCAATGGTGGAGCAGGGGATAACGACGATGTATTATCTTACGCATCCACTAGCTGCTATTGCGGTTTGGAAGGGTGGCTTGGGCATCCCCGGAGCTGTTGCTGGTGGACTTCTTGCCTTTTATATCTACGCCCGTAAGCGGGAAATCAATTTTTGGCAATGGGCGGACATCTTCGCTCCTGGATTGGCATTGGGACAGGCGATTGGACGTTGGGGCAATTTCATCAACCAGGAAGTTTATGGAAAACCCACAGATCTGCCGTGGGCGATCACCATTGACCCTGAACACCGTCTGCCAGAATTTATGTCCTATTCAACGTATCACCCTCTCTTTTTATATGAGTCCCTGTTCAATCTGGCAAATATGGGCTTTCTGCTGTGGCTTGGTCGAAGGTATGGTGAAAAATTAAAAGACGGTGATCTTTTCCTGACATATTTGATTACGTATCCTATTTATCGGTTCTTTATGGAATATCTTCGATTGGATAACAGCTATGTTGGCGGGATCAACGCCAATCAGGCATTGATGATGATAATAGCTGTATTATCAGCAATGTGGATTGTCTGGCGACACCGCGAGGAATTGTTCAAGGCTAAAGGACGCAGCGATGATGGATCTGCCAATAAGGGTGAATGAGATAACTAATAATATTTAGAGATCTGTTTTCTTCTAGAAGGAAAAAATATATGATATCAATAACATTTCTAGGCACGGCTTGTGCTGTCCCTGATAAAGATCATCAAAATACGCACTTTGTGGTGGAATCAGGCGAACATTTTTTAATGGTGGATTGTGTTGGGAATCCTATCGTTCGGTTGGAGCAGGCGGGATTTGACCCCCTTGCCATCACCGGTTTGGTATTAACACACTTTCACCCCGACCATGTATCAGGGGTACCTTTGTTATTACTGGATCTATGGTTGATGGGACGAAAGAACCCGCTGCCTATTTACGGGTTGCATGATGTCATTCTACGGTTTGAGAAGATGATGGCTTTATATGGTTGGGAGGATTGGAAGGGTTTCTTCACTGTTGAATTGCACAGAATTCCCTCAACTGAAATGACGCCCCTGATTCAGGGGGATGCATTTCAAGTTCTGAGCTCTCCAGTTCTGCACATGATCCCAGCGATGGGGCTGCGAATCAATACAAAAGACGGGGCGATTGCCTATTCTGCGGATACCCGGCCTTGCGACGCAGTGGTCCGATTAGCCGACGGAGCGGATATCCTCATTCATGAAGCAACAGGCGAAGGTGATGGTCACTCCTTCCCTGAGGAGGCTGGTACGATTGCACAGCGCGCGGGTGTGAGGGAGCTTTATCTGGTTCACTACCCCACAGATGGTGACCCCAATCTGATGGTCGAACAAGCGAAATCTGCTTTTGATGGAATAGTGGTAGCAGCGCAGGATTTGATGAAAGTTTCCCTCTAGTATCCACAAATAGTCATTTACGGCTGAATTACCAACCGGTTAGGAAATCTTTCCATTCTCGATTTTGTTTTAAATGTTTACCAAACAAGTATGTGGCGTTGTTAGGTGGGTGTTTAGGTTTTTTTAAGGGATACATACCGGACTGTTCCGGAGTCATCCCACCTTTGAGATGGTTGCAGCGTGGACAGGCTGTGACAACGTTGCTCCAAACTGTCTCGCCGCCGAGATGGCGGGGGATGACATGATCAATGGTCAAGTTGTTCATCTGCCTCCCGCAGTACTGGCAGGTGTAATTGTCTCGGCGAAATATCTCTTTCCGAGTTAGTTTGACAATCGGACGAGGTCTTTTGATCATCTGTTTCAATCGAATCACCGATGGCAGAGGGAATGTCTCGGACACAGAGTGAATGACCCCCCGACCGTTCAGGATTAAGGTCGCTTTTTCAGTCAGGACCATGTTAATCGCCCGATATGTCGAGGTGATATTGATGGGTTGAAAGTTCGCGTTTAATACGAGAACAGGATCGTTCATAGGTGCACCAGTTAGATTATAACAGCTTTGTTTTCATTGTTAAGTAGTAATTTTAACATATAAAGACATGCGTTGGCGTATTCGCTGGTGATTTTCTTAAAAAAGATCTATCCCAATGAATGAAGTGTTGTTTTTTACACTTATATTAAGATAAAATAGAGACAATAAAGAGAAAGGAATATAAAGGAAATGAAGCGCTGGCAAATTATCACGGGCATAGTATTAGTATTATTGGGTTTTATCGCCTTGTTTGAAGAGATTTTCATGGTGGATCTATGGCGGTTTATCTTCCCACTGATTTTGATCGGCGTTGGTGTTTTGTTGATCTTTCGGCCTCAATTTGTAGGGACGGATGTTCATGTTCAGATGCCGATTTTGGGGGATATCCGCAAGGTGGGGGCATGGGAAGCTACGCAGCATGAAATCTGGTTGGTCGTGGGAACCAACCGTTTGGATTTCACAGAAGCCATCTTTCCCAAGGGTGACGCGACAATCAGGGTTATTGCCTTTGTAGCTGAGGTGATAGTGATCCTTCCAGAAGATGTAGGATTACGCGTTGAATCCTCCAGTTTTGTCTCCGAACTCAAAAGTGGTGCAGGAAATCGAGAAAGGTTTTTAAGTTTTCTGGAGCACGAAACACCGAATTTTGAGATCGCTAAGAAACGTGTGACACTACAAACCATTGCTTTCGTTTCTGAAATCAAGGTAAAACCCCCTTGATACTGTATCATATTTCCATATTTGAGTAGACAAAAAGAGAGAACTCCTTGAAAATAGGAAAATCCTAGACCCGAAAGGAGTTCTCATATGACAGCTAGCACTGTCAAGATAATTATAGCCGCT
>Ga0307427_1000107_pt1 | contig 68593 bp, 58 predicted proteins | sample SalMarWE160190MG_FD_202162 | JGI IMG/M metagenome (GOLD analysis project Ga0307427, IMG submission 202162) | Salt marsh sediment microbial communities from the Plum Island Ecosystem LTER, Massachusetts, United States - WE1603-190 | ecosystem: Environmental > Aquatic > Marine > Intertidal zone >...
GTGTCAGAAAATGAGATCAAAGAGGTTCAACGCAAGTTAAATAATCGACCTCGAAAAGCCTTGAACTTCTATAAGCCTAACGAGGTCTTCAACAATGTTGTTGCACTAAAAGTTTGAATCCACAAATCAAATATATTTGGGAATAATCTTAATGTTTTAGAAGGGTTCGGAGACACTCTTGAATTAGCTGGTCATAAAACACGCGATCTTAATATAAGGATAAGAAAATTAAACAATAAACTTGTAGAGATAAAGAGGATAATCATGAAAAAGTTCATCTTTTCTTTTATCATATTTACCCTTCTGACCTTTCTGACCCTGCTCCCCATCAATGAAAACGCACACGCAGAAACCATCCCCACCATCACTATCTTGGGCGTCACGGCAGACACTAAAGTGACCTTCCAAACCCATAATTTTCCTGCCAATAAGGTCTTTGAAGTGCGCATGGGTTTGATTGGGACGAAAGGCGTTGATGGGATTCTGGTTGGGACGTTGGACTCTGGCGGGGGCGGCAGTCTTAAGTTCACTTGCGCCATCCCTGCCGATCTGCAAGATAAATCCAGTATCGCAATCCGTCTGGAGTCAACCACCGGCGGATATTACGCCTATAACTGGTTCCTCAACGCAACCTTTGGGACACATGAAAGTGGAACCCCCATTGATGAGGATATTCCGCCATCGCCGACCATCATCCCCCTGTCCGTGAAAGAGGGAAAACTGGTTGTGATCAAAGCCGCCGGCTTTCCACAGAACAAGGATATTGACATCCGCATGGGTAAATACGGCACAGAAGGTATCGATGGTATTTTGGTCAAGAGTGTTAATTCTGGAGAAGATGGAGAATTTGTTGAGGACATCGAAATACCTGAAGAGCTGAAATCCGAAAGCAAAGTTGCCATTCGCTTTGAAGTCTCGGATAATAGCACGGCTGTCTATACCTGGTTTGAAAATCAAACCGGGGGAACCGGCGGGACAAGCGGTGACAACGGTGGCACAGAAACCCTCACAGGAATCCCAACAATCAGCATCCTCTCGGTGGATGAAGATAAAACTTTGACCCTCCGTACCTACAATTTCCCTGCAGAAAGGGATTTCAAAGTTCTGATGGGAAAAATGGGCACCAAGGGCGTGAACGGCATCCATGTCACGACCGTCAATTCGGGATCAGGCGGTTCTTTCACAAAGACCTTCGAAATTCCGGATGATTTGAAAGGTGATTATCAGATCGCCATTCGTCTGCAGACCACGGACGGCGTCTTTTATGCCTATAACTGGTTTTACAACAACACAAACAGTGATGGGAGTTCTTCTGACAGCCCTGCCTCCGGTTACACTGGGATACCCACCTTTTCGATTACAAGTGTGGTAGAGGATAAATCAGTCACCATTAAAACCAACAATTTCCCCGCAGGTTTTGACTTCAAAGTGCTGATGGGGAAATTGGGCACCAAGGGCGTAGGCGGCGTCTACGTCGCAACCATCAATTCCAGCACAGGCGGCGTCCTCTCTAAAACCTTCAATATTCCTGCATCACTTGCAGGAGAGGATAGGATAGCCATCCGTCTGGAATCCGCCGGCAGCGGTTTCTACGCCTACAACTGGTTCAATAACAACTCTACACCCTGATTTAAAAAACAGGTCACAACACTCACTCTTTTCTAAAATAAAGGGTAAAATCCAACTCAATAAAATTTGAGTATGTTGGTCTCGCGCCTTTAAATGTGGTATTATGCTCTCGAGGTTAATGACTTATGGACAATAAAATAACAATCATTGAAGGCCCCACGCCGAACTTTGACTCTGTTGAAACCGACTTCATTATGGGCATAAATGGTTGGACAGCAGGATTGAGTGAAGGCCCTTACCTTTACGACACAGCCAGAACCACCTTGCGCACCTTCAACGGTGGAGCCCTGCTTGAACGCTGTCATAAAGCATGGGCGCGTCAGACAACCATGTATCTGGAATATCGTGACCCGATCGGCATGACCAAAGAAGTGCCGATTGTGGCTGCCCGCGCCATTGACTCCGATGAAGGGGACCTCCTTGTACTTTGGGTGCGAAAAGATCCCGAAGACGATGAGGATGAGGGTATTGATATTGATTTTGATGATATGGATTCCGATTGGTAAAATTTTCTGTCAGGAAACAAAAGCGCCCTTTCAGGCGCTTTTTTTATTCTCACAAAGTATGCTCCAGGAGGGACTCGAACCCCCAACCTAGGCGTTAGGAGTGCCTTGCTCTATCCATTTGAGCTACTGGAGCAAATTTTCGCTGTGATTATATCATAGATCAATAGAGATAATCCCAAGGGTTCACAAAGGCGCCCATGTAGCGAATCTCAAAGTGCAGGTGCGGACCCGTCGAGTTGCCGGTCGACCCGGCGTTTCCGATAATTTGCCCCTGATAGACAATGGTTCCGCAACTCAGGTTGATACTGTTCAAGTGCGCATAAACCGTATGATACCCGTTCTGGTGATCAATCATGATCATATTGCCGTAGCTGCTGTACCATCCAGAAAAAACAATCACACCAGAATCAGCTGCATAAATAGGTGCGCCTGTTCCGGCAGCAATATCAATTCCCAAGTGTCCGGACCAAAAATCGTTTCCTGAAAGATAGTGGTTGTCCGCAGGCCATATGAAATAACCAGCCCCCGGGTTATACACCTCGCCGACATCACAAGCACCACCGATGGTGGTATAAACCCCTGATTTGCCTTCTGCGTATATCGTTCGGATATAAAAGGATTGGTTCAATTCGCGCTTGCCACCTGGGATCATCACCAATTTACCCGGTTCAATCTCTGGATTGGTCAAGTCCAGTTCGTTCCCCGTCCAATTGAGAATGTCTTCCACCTCCACGCTGAACTCCAGGGCAACGCTTTCCAGAGTATCACCCTCTTCCCACTCATAAAGGATACCGTCTGTTGGCGGGATGATTAATTCCTGATCAGGTCTTAAGGAATGCGGATCATCTTGAAGGACATCATAATTGGAAAATAACACCGTTTCAGGTGAGATATTGTACTTATTGGCGATGCTGAAGACAGCATCCCCGGATTGCACAGTGTATTTAATGGGTTCACTGCGGGGCCGCGTTGGCGCTATCGTCTGGGTATCAGTATTCCTCTCCAAAAAGACTTCGTCCACAACAACTTCGAAGTAGGGCATGTTCGCCAGAGCTTCATACGAAACCCCTGCTGAGGATTCGACTTGAATTGATCTGGGATCACCATTTTTTGCATCCAATTCGCGCGCCAGGATCGGCTGCCAATAGAGGATGGAGATTAACAGAGCTACCAGCACCCCTGTCACAATCCATGATACCCAAAACTGCCAACCACGGGGTTCAGGGTTTGTTTGTTTTTGTTCTTTATTAATTTCTTGATCCACGCTTTTCACCTCACGAGGCTTAATTATACTTCACCGTTAAGTGTTTCAAGAAATTCAAGGTTGGTCTTTGCTCGGGATATCTGTTGAATCACTGCTTCCGTTGCCACTGCTGTGTCCATACCGGCACCCTGCGGCGGGGTACCGATCATCTGCAAGTACATTCTGCGCATCAACCAGGCTCGCTTCAGGATATCCGGACCAAGAAGCAAATCCTCACGACGTGTGGACGATCGCTCAATATCAATGGCAGGGAAGACACGACGCTCCTGTAAACGCCTTGACAGGTGTAATTCCATGTTGCCAGTGCCTTTAAACTCCTCATAGACCACATCGTCCAGACGTGAGCCGGTATCAATCAGCGAGGTGGCGATAATCGATAAGGAACCACCTTCCTCAAGATTTCGAGCAGCGCCAAAGAAACGTTTTGGCGGGTACAGTGCCGAAGGATCCAAACCACCGGAAAGCGTCCGTCCAGAGGGATTGACCACCAGGTTGTATGCACGTGCTAACCTGGTGAGGGAATCCATCAAAATGACCACATCATGACCGGATTCCACCAGCCGTTTCGCTCGTTCAAGGGCGATTTCAGCCATGCGGACATGGGCGGTCACTGGTTCATCAAATGTTGAAGCCACCACCTCTGCATCCACGGATCGGTCCATATCCGTCACCTCTTCAGGCCGTTCGCCGATCAACGACATAATTTGGCGGACTTCGGGATGGTTGACGGAGATCGCATTGGCAATTTCCTTTAAAATCGTTGTCTTACCAGCTTTTGGCGGAGAGACGATCATGCCGCGCTGTCCACGTCCAATTGGAGCAATTAAATTGATGACGCGGGTGGACATGACATTGGGATCATATTCCAAGTTGAAGCGCTGATCCGGAAAGATTGGCGTCAGTTGTTCAAAACGCGGGCGATTACGCGCCTCATCAGGGGACATCCCATTGACATATTCAACCTTCAGCAAGCCATAGTGCCGTTCTGATTCCCTGGGAGGGCGGACATGGCCAATGACCATATCCCCCGAGCGAAGTTCATAGCGGCGTAATTGTGCCTGAGAAACATAAACATCCTCCGGCCCGACCCGATAGTCGTATCGAAGGAAACCAATGCCCTCGTTCATAATCTCAAGAACGCCGCCGCGAATTTCAAGACCTTCTTCTTCGCCAATCACTCTGGAGAGTTCTAATATTAAACTCTCTTTCTTATGACGGTTGGGCCGGGTAATGCCCATCTCATGGGCAATTGTGCGCAGTTCAGGTAATGTTTTTGATTCTAATTCTAAAATATCCATTGTTCAACTTTTCTCTTCTAATGAAAACTTCTGAAAATAATGAATGATAATAAACGTGCATTCTTCTCCCACATACACGTTCTGAGAGAACCCTACAAAAATTGTCTTTAGTAGGAAATAAGTCGTGATAAATTCCTTTTCAGGAAGAAAATCATCCCGCGCGCTGCCCCAGGTACGCTTTTATCATTCTGGCAGAGTTTGCCTTTTTTCTGTTAAGAACATTCGGGAAACATACTTTCGCACAGCGGCCGAAACAGGATCAATTTTTCATGTATCGGCTGATTTATAGTGTTATTCTGGGTAGCCAAATTATTATAACAGACTTTAAAAAACCTCGCAAGCAACTTGGGATGACCTTACTTGACCTCTTATGAGGCCACTTACCCTTTCATCATACTTAATTTTTCCCAGTGGTCAAGTCCCAATTTACTTATTCCTTCTCCCCAATTCCGATGAGCCATAAATCGTAATATGAGAGGGCTGTGCTATAATCCATCTCATAAGCACAATCGTTAATTTCACGCAGGATTAAACCATGGCGCGCCGAACATCAAAAAAATCAAAAAGCACTAAGAAGAGAACCCAATCACCTTCCCGGAAACCAATATTTTCGGAAATCTCCCCCAAACGTTGGGTGGATATTCTTGGCATTAGCCTTCTCTTCATCGGTGTCCTAACAATCATCAGCTTATTCACCAAAAACAAGGGGAGTGTCACGGGGTGGTGGATCGCCGGTTTAGGCAAGATCATGGGATGGGGCGTGTATATCTTTCCGCTGGCTCTGATCGGGCTTGCGGTTTGGGTTTTCTTACGAAATAAAGAAAGGCTGCCCGCCTTATCCTTTGAACGCCTGGCAGGAATCATCCTCTTATTCATCAACTTGATCACCTGGTTTCATCTGATCCTGGATGGCGGTTACCCGGAAGCGCAGATGGGTGCCGGCGGAGGATTGATCGGTGCGGCTATTAAATTGTTCATAGTCCGTACACTGGGAAAACCCGGCGCAGTCATTGCCCTGGTCGCCTGGCTGCTCATCAGCCTGGTTCTCACATTTGATTTCGCCGTGTTGAACCTCATCCGGGCACTGAGTCGATTCATCAACAAGGCTGCACAGAAAATAGAGCGCTTCATTCAATATCAACGCGAACGTGCACAAATACGAAAGTATCCAAAACCCAGAACCCAGGGAGAGGGTTACCCTATCTCAACATATCCTCAAAAAGCGACGGTCTCCGGCGATGAACAGGTAGGGCAAACCGCCCTGGATGTTCAGGGGGAGTCGAACAGCCTGTACTACAACCGTATGCCCCAGAAACCCATTTGGGTTCTTCCCGATCTTGAGGAGATATTGGAACCCAGTATTGAACCTGAGGATGACGGCGAAAATGATCGGCAGCGCGCCCGTGTCATTGAAGAAACTCTCCGCTCATTTGGGGCTCCTGCACATGTTGTGGATATTCGACGCGGACCGACAATTACACTGTTTGGTGTCGAACCTGACTTCGTAGAATCCCGCAATGGGAAAACTCGTGTACGCGTTTCCAAAATTACCTCCCTGGCAGACGACCTGGCATTGGCATTGGCAGCCGCCCGCATCCGCATCCAAGCGCCGGTTCCAGGAAAGGGCTACATCGGCATCGAGGTCCCAAATCGTCAGATATCACTGGTGGCTTTAAAAGATATCATCAACAGCCCTGCTTATGAAAATCTGGACTCACCCCTCAAGTTAGCTTTTGGAAAAGATGTCGCCGGGAATGCAGTTGCTGCCGACCTGACAGCTATGCCCCACCTCTTGATTGCAGGAACCACGGGCGCTGGCAAGTCTGTATCCATCAACAGCATTCTCACCACCTTCCTCCTCAAAAAAACACCGGATGAACTCAGATTGATTCTGGTCGATCCCAAACGTGTGGAACTGACAGGATACAACGGCATCCCGCACCTTCTGTCTCCGGTGATTGTGGATGCCGAACATGTTGTCGGCACGCTGCAGTGGATGCTGCGCGAGATGGACAACCGCTATCGCAAATTCTCTGAGACCGGCACCCGTAACATTGCTGACTATAACGCCCGCTGCAAGCGCACCCATGAAAAGGAGCTGCCCTATATCCTGGTCGTTATAGATGAGCTGGCTGATCTCATGCTGTTGGCACCGGATGAAACAGAACGCACGATCACGCGCCTGGCACAGCTTGCCCGCGCCACCGGCATCCACCTGATCATCGCTACACAGCGGCCGTCCATAGATATTCTCACTGGTTTAATTAAAGCCAACTTTCCCGCCCGGATTGCCTTTGCCGTCGCCTCAGGGGTGGACAGCCGTGTGATCCTTGACCAGCCTGGGGCGGAACGCTTGCTCGGCCGGGGCGACATGCTCTTCCAAGCACCTGACGCCGCTGCACCGACGCGTATTCAGGGTGCCTTCGTCTCAGATATGGAGATCAATCGGTTGACGTCTTACTGGCGCGGTTTTACGGTTTCAACAAATGCGCCGGAGCGTCCCGACCAACCGGCAGCTTTTCAAATAAAGAAAGGCGTCCCCCTGAAACAAGCCCCGCTCTGGGAAGAAATGGAAGAAAAAAACGATCTCGATCCCAAATTTGAGGAAGCTCTGGACATCATACGGGAAGAGGGACAAGCATCCATCTCTATGCTGCAGCGAAAAATGCGTATCGGCTATACGCGGGCAGCTCGAATCATTGAGAAGATGGAAGAGAAGGGAATCATCAGCGAGCCGGATCCCAAGACCCAAATCCGTGAAATTCTCGATGAAGGAGAGAATTAAGATTCAATAAACTGAAAGAACGAAAGGGGTATAAATTGACAATTGCCCCTCAGCCGGTAAAATAGGTAAAGCTTGCTGATTAATATTCTATGGACTATTATCCTATGGATGGAAGCAGTTAAAGTTTGAGGGTTGCCAAGTTTCATTTTAACCCTTATAATCAGTGAGAAATTCAACTTTGGAGTTATAATTTTTATGGACCAAAACGATGTAAAGAAAATTGAGGGGGAAGAAGTAAGTCAGGAACAGCCAGGCAATAAGATGGAAGCCTTATTGGAAGCAGAAGGGCTGACCATTGACTTTCCCAAGCGTGGTGAAATCCGCAAAGGAACGATAGCCAGCATCAGCGACGGGCAGATCCTCGTGAGTGTTGGCGCCAAGTCGGAGGGGATTATTGCCGGCAAAGAGTTCGAATCAATTGATGAGGAAACACGCAAATCATTTGAGGTAGGCAATGAAATCACAGCGTATGTTGTCACGCCTGAGGATTCTCACGGGAACCTGATTCTATCCTTCACCCGAGCTCTGGAAGAAGAGAATTGGCAAACCGCAGAAGAGCTCCTCGAATCCGAGGAATCATTCGATTCCACAATCGAGGGCTATAACAAGGGCGGTCTTTTAGTGTCCTTGGGAACCATTCGAGGATTCGTACCCGCTTCCCAAATCAGCTTGGGGCGCCGCTTGACGATCACCGGCAATTCCCCCGATGAACGCTACAGCGAAATGGTGGGCGAGAAAATTGAGGTGTGCGTAATTGAAGTCGATCGAGACCGCCGCCGCTTGATCCTCTCCGAACGCGCTGCCAGCAGCGAAACACGCGAATCCATCAAAGAACGCGTGATTGAGGACTTGAAAGAGGGCGAGACCCGCACAGGCCGTGTGACCAGCCTGGCAGATTTTGGCGCTTTCGTCAACATCAACGGCGCAGACGGCTTGGTTCACCTCTCAGAACTCTCCTGGGATCATGTGAATCATCCCAGCGAAGTGTTGGAAGTTGGACAGGAAGTCAAAGTTAAAGTCATTAGTATTGATGAGGAACGCAAACGTATTGGTTTATCCATCCGCCGCCTGAAGGATGACCCCTGGGATGATCAGGTTGGAGAGCTGACCGAAGGTCAGTTGGTGGAAGGCAAGATCACCCGTCTGACCAATTTCGGCGCCTTTGCACGACTGCTGTTGGATGACATCGAGGGCGACTTGGAAGGCTTGATCCACATTTCTGAGATCAGCGAGCAGCGCATTGAGCACCCCAAAGAGATCCTGCACGAAGGCGACGTTGTCACCTTGCGTATCATCAAAATTGAAGAGGACACCCACCGCATCGGTCTTAGTATGCGCCGGGTCGATTCTCCCGCCTATACAGACCTGGATTGGAAGACGCTCACAGAGGAATTGGATGTCGAAGAGATTTCTGAAGAAGGCCTTGAAGAAGCGGAAGAAGAAGAAGTAAAAGAAGAACCGCAAGACGAGGTAGAAACCGTTGAGCAAGAAGAAGAGCCTTCGGCTGAAGCTGAAACCGAACCCGAAACTGAAGATAAACAGGAATCCACAGACGAAGAAGAAGCGGAAGAAGAAACCGAAGAAGTAGAAGAAGCAGATAAAGATAACGACGACGAAGAAGAAACCGTTGAGCAAGAAGAAGAGCCTTCGGCCGAAGTTGAAATAGAACCTGAAGATAAACAAGAATCCGCAGACGAAAAAGAAGCTGAAGAAGTAGAAGAAGAAGAAAAAGAATAAAACCTCTAATAAATAAGGCGCACCGAATCTTCGGTGCGCCATGCATTTAAAACACTATGACCTTGATTATTGACTCACACGAAGACCTTGCCTGGAATATCGTCAATCTGGATCGCGATTACACGCAATCCGCTTATGACATTCGAAAAGCGGAAGAGAACACCCCCATTCCCGCCTACAACGGCAACACCCTTTTGGGGTGGCCGCAATATCAACAAGCTAACGTGGCCGTTATCTTCGGCACTTTATTCTGCTCCCCTGCCAGGTGTGACAACGGCGATTATGAGGTCCATTGTTACAAGACGGCTCAGCAGGCGCATGACTGCTATCGTGAAAATCTGGACGCTTATTTCCGCCTGACGGAGAATCACCCGGAAAAATTCCATTTGATTCTGAATCAGGATCATCTCCAGAAACACCTGTCGCAATGGGAACATCACCAAGAAAAACAGCCGGATCCGCCCCCACCCGTCGGCATTGTCATCCTGATGGAAGGTGCGGAAGGCGTCCGGCAGCCTGAGGAAGTTGAGCAATGGTATGAATGGGGTGTACGCCTGATTGGGCCTGCCTGGGCAGGCAACCGCTACTGCGGCGGAACCCGAGAACCCGGACCCCTGACCAAAGAAGGGTTTGCGTTGTTGGACAACATGGCGGATGTAGGTCTCATACTGGATATTAGCCACATGGATCACGAATCCGCGCGTCAGGCACTCGACCGTTACCCCGGGCAGGTGATCGCTTCACATTCCAATGTCGAAGCATTGATCCAAGATATTCCCATCAATCGACACCTTAAAGACGAAACAGTCCATCAGCTCATTGAGCGGGATGGCGTGATGGGCATTGTGCCATTGAACGGCTTCCTGGATTGGAATTGGCGTGACCATGGCGGCCGCGACGCTATGAGCCTGAGCCACATTGTAGCGCAAATTGACACCGTCTGCCAGATGGCTGGGAATACCCGCCATGTCGGCATCGGAACAGATTTCGACGGGGGATTCGGTGTTGAATCCGTTCCCCACGATATTGACACCATTGCTGACCTGCCAAAACTCGCCCCACAACTTGCTGAAAAGGGTTACAATGAGGAAGACATCGAAAGAATTTTCAGCGGCAACTGGCTCAGAATACTGAAGAATAACTTGCCTGACTCATGAAAAAAGAACAATCTCACACACAGCAATCCTCAAAAAATGATTCTAACCCAACAAACGAGATAGATTTAACCTATCCAAAGCGTACAATTCACATTGGGTTAGCCCTGACCATTCTTGGATATCTATTGTTCCTTCTCGGCGCCCGTCCAAGCCTGTTCAACCTTGACCGCAGCCGAGTGATCGGCTTTGTTCAAATTTCCGTCTTCCTGATAGGTTTGGGTGTCATCACAATTGGAAGTTATCTGACATTAAACGCCCTATGGCCTGAGGGTAAGAAAACCATCGCTGCGGATATCGGCTCACGCCTGATCAGTACAGGATATGTCATCTGTGTGTTCACCGCCATGGCAGATATCTTCGGCCTGGGCAGTCACCCCCTGCCGGACGTGTATTTCGGGCCGCTACAGGCTCAAGGGATGATAGTAGGGATGGGGACAATTGCGATTGGATTCCTGTTATTAATCCGTTATAAACGCCCGGAATTAAAGGGGCAAAAAAGACAGGATGAGGAGCAGGCAAAAGAACCTAAGGCTGAGAAGGGTAAACAGGAAAAGCCTGACCAAATCAAATTTGATCCAGTTCATACCAGTTAATCCCCTTCGATAATTTCCAGCATTGGCTCATTAGAGGCAAACTTGAAATCCGGCAGCCCTTTTTCGGCTGCGATTTTTTGTTCTGCGCGGCGTAACTTTTCCACATCGTTCATTGTTACTATCTTTTTATCCAACAGTGGTAATTTTCTCAAAACCCTCTTAACATAAACAGTATTAACAGTTGGCAGCGTCTCCAGATATTTTAACATAGCTCTTGCCCCCCGCTCACCATCTCTACGCGCCAAACCAACTACACCTTCACCTGCCATCCTTGCCCATCCGCTGACAAAGGTATCCTCACAGTGTGCGCACAATTCTGGATTATAAACTTCATAAGAAATGCCGTCCACTGGAAATCTTGGAGTGGGTGTGGTGACAAAGTGTCTATGGGTCACTGATAGCCCAAAACTTTCATCAACCCTTGACCCAACCGAGAATATAACCGTGTCTGTTGAGACCGTCTCCAGGTCACCCGTCCCGCGCGAAACCACTTCCCCATCTTTCAACTCCAACTGATTGACTTCAAAAACGACTTCTTTTACTTTCCCCTTCCCATCACCGACAATGCGTCGGGGAGAACGGAGGAATTTCATCCTAAAAGACAGCTTAGATGGGCATTCCCGTGCCTTATCCCTGGCACCTTCCAATATAGAATAAAACACCTCCACATTCCCACCCACAGACTTTACTTCCGGAAGCACAGATTTTACTTCCTCACGAATCTCATCCATATCCAGGCAACACGCCAAGGGCACTAGGGCGGATTTATCAAACTTCACCTCCCCTGGACCCCGCCGTCCGACAGCAGTCACGATATGAGGGGCATCGTCCAGAGTTAAATAATGAACGATATCCATCATCACATTCCCCAGCCCAATGACCAACACACGTTTGCCAAAGACTGGGCGCAAATGAGCTCTTTCAGGTAATCGATTATAAAAAAATACAATATTATTGGCCTGGTAGACGCCTTCAAGGTCTTCACCGGGCAAACCCAGCCATTGACACTTCTGAGCGCCAGTCGTAACCATAAGAGCTTGAAATCCTACTGCTCTCAACTGGTCAAGCTTAATATCACCATTTTGTCCTATAAGGACATTCCCTCGATAATGCACATTGGGCATCTCCAGGATGCGATAAAATTGCGCCTGCAACCCCTTGCGCATTTTATATTTATCGGGAAAGATACCATATTCCGCTAATCCACCAGGTCTGATATCGCGATTAAATACAACAACTTGAACACCCTTGCGGGCAAGATACTGCGCTGCATAAAGCCCGGCCGGCCCAGCACCGATGACGACAACCAGATGAGTTTTTTGTTGATTGTCAGACAATAGTCACCTCAATAACACAAAAAAGCCTTTCGGCTTGAATTATCGAATATAATGATAAAAGTTTAGACATAAAGATTATACTGGATTGGACAATATCGTGCATTTATTAATAAACAATAATACCACAATGACGAAGAATTAAACATGACAGCAAAAACACAATTTTATAAACTTGATAATGGATTAACGGTTCATCTTAAAGAAATACACACAGCGCCAATTATCAGCACCTGGATCTGGTACAAAGTTGGCTTGAGAAACGAAAAACGGGGAAAGACAGGTGTCTCTCACTGGGTTGAGCATATGCAGTTCAAGGGAACAGAAACATACCCTTCAGGGTATCTCGACCGAGAGATTTCAAAAGTGGGCGGCGTTTGGAACGCTATGACGTATTTGGACTGGACGACCTACTTTGAAACCCTCCCGGCGAATATGTTCGAAATCGGTCTTACTCTGGAAGCTGACCGCATGGTCAACAGCCGTTTCAACCCCCAGGAAGTTGAACTCGAAAGAACCGTGGTCATCTCCGAACGTGAGGGCAATGAAAATCATCCAACCTTTCTGCTTGGAGAAGCCGTCCAGGAAGCCGCATTCCAGGTGCATCCCTATCATTATGAGGTCATCGGTCTCAAAGAGGATTTGCAGCATATTTCCCGTGATGATCTCTTCCAACATTATCGTCAGTATTACCGCCCGGGAAATGCTGTTCTAGCTGTGGCCGGTGATTTTAACTGTGATGCGATGATCGAGATAGTCAAATCTGTCTTTAACGATATTCCATCAGATGATGAATCTAATTCAGAGATTCCAACAGAACCACCCCTGGACGGTGAGAAAAGAATCACGATTCAAGGCCCCGGGCAGACCAGCTACATCCAGGCTGCTTACCGAGCGCCCAGCGCAAATGACCCCGATTTCTTCGGCCTGACTGTCCTCGACAGCCTCCTAACAGGCCCAAGCAGCCTGAACATGTTCGGCTCAGGTGGAACTACGAACAAAACCAGTCGGCTTTATCGTACGCTGGTTGAGGATGAAATCGCTGTGACATGTTACGGTGTACTACAAGCCACACATGACCCTTATTTGTATTCCATCAATTTAACGGTGCACCCCGCAAAATCACCGGAAGAGGTTCTCAAAGCGTTAGACCAGGAGATTGAAAAAATCCTCGATTTACCGGTCACAAAAGCTGAAATCGACCGAGCCATTAAGCAAGCTAAAGCGCTGTTCGCCTACAGCAGCGAAAATATCTCCAACCAGGGATTCTGGTTGGGATATGCTGAGATGTTTGCCGATTATGATTGGTTTGAGAATTACGTCAACCACATTGCTCATGTAACCACAGAGGACGTGCTAAATATCGCCCGAACATATCTTGCACCGGATAATCGCGTGGTTGGTTTTTATCTCCCTGAAGAAAGTTGAAATTAGAATATGAATCATATTACAGACAACGAGCATCGCCACGCCCTTCCAGGTCCAGATGATATTACACGCCAAGAATTAAAAAATGGGATTACCATCCTCACCCGGTCAAATTTCAACAGCCCCACCTTATCCATAAAGGGATATGTCAACATCGGCAGTCTCCTTGATCCAGATGATAAATTGGGATTGAGTTATCTCACCGCCAGCGGTTTGATGAACGGGACAGACCACCACGATTTTCAAAGCTTGTATAACGAAATTGAATCCGTTGGCGCTAGATTAAGTTTTTCAGCAGGAACCCTGACAACTTCTTTCAGTGCGCACTGCCTGAAAGAAGACATAGATTTGATCCTCAGGCTCATTTCTGAAAGCCTGCGTTCCCCCACATTTCCTGAAAAGGAATTTAATCGGCAAAAGAACCAAATGCTGACCGCACTGGCAATCCGCGCACAGGACACCTCCTCTATGGCCGCCCTCCTGTTCGACCAGATCGTCTATGCCGGGCACCCGTATGAACGGCCTGAAGAAGGCTTCCCTGAGACCATTCAAGCCATCACCCGAGAAGACATCCTCCAATTCTACAAGCGGACTTTCGGCCCCAAAGGGATGGCGATCGTCATTGTGGGTGCTGTCGAACCCACCAAAGCTGTCGAAGCCATTGCAAACGTCTTTGGCGACTTTCACAATCCTAACCAGGAAGGTCTTCCTAAAATCCCGACCATTGAACCGATCCAAGGGACATCCCGCAAAGCAATCAGTATTCCCGGGAAATCCCAGGCGGATATCGTAATGGGGATTCTGGCTCCGGAAAGGCTCTCGCCGGATTACATGCCATTGCGGATTGGCAACAATATTCTGGGGGAGTTCGGTATGATGGGACGTTTGGGAAAACGTGTGCGTGAGGACGCGGGACTGGCTTATTATGTTTATTCTTCCCTCTCTTCCAGCTTGGGACCGGGTGCCTGGGAGATGATAGCTGGCGTCAATCCTCAAAACATTGATCAGGTCGTAGAATTAATCACAGAAGAAGTCGGACGTTTTGTTTCAAAACCCGTATCAGAAGAAGAGCTGTCCGACAGTAAATCCTATTTCCTGGGACGTATGCCCCTGATGCTGGAATCGAACAGCGGTGTCGCTGTCTCACTCCTCAACATGGAACACTTTCAATTGGGGCTGGATTATTTCATCAAATATCCAGGTCAAATCCAAGCCAACACCGCAGAGGACATCCTGAGAGCCAGCCGCAAATACCTTAATCCTGATGCACTGGCGATTGCCATTGCAGGGCCATGAGGAAATTAACCTATGATCGTGCGAAGCGGTATTGATACCATCGAAATATCTCGCCTGGAGACCATTCGAGATCCCATCCGCAGACGTTTCATCGCTCGCGTTTATACACCTCAGGAAATCACTCAGGCACGCGACCGAAACGACATATTAGCGGGGTTATTTGCAGCCAAAGAGGCTGTCTCCAAAGCCTTGGGCACCGGAATTGGTCGTGTACATTGGCAGGATATCGAAGTCCTTCACCTCGAAACAGGGCAGCCAGTGGTACATCTGCACGGTCATGCTGAAATCATCGCAAAAGATCTTGGATTGACGGAATGGTCTGTCAGCATCAGCCATGATCGAAGCAAAGCTGTGTCTGTGGCAGTGGCGATCGGCGCATGAAATTCCAATCATCAATTTCCCCTAACAGTTTCAGAAAAAATGTCTTAGAATGTTGTTATGAAATTGTTAACGCTCAGCGATAAAGAATTGCCCCAGATCTACGACCCGAAAATAAAAGACCGGTTTGGGGACATTGATCTGGCAATCAGCTGTGGGGACCTTTCGTATTATTATCTCGAATATATCATCAGCTCATTGGATATCCCTCTGTATTTTGTGCGCGGCAACCATGCCAAAGACATTGAGTACGGATGCGCTGGGCCTCGCAAAGAGCCATGGGGCGCCAGAAATTTGCATCGGCAAGTGGTCCAGGATCCGAAAACTGGGCTTTTACTGGCTGGAATAGAAGGCTCATTGAGATACAACGACGGCAACTATCAATACAGCCAGACAGAGATGTGGTTAATGGTACTCGGGCTTGTTCCCGCCTTATTATGGAACAAAATCCAATATGGACGCTTCCTGGATATCTTCATCAGTCACGCCTCCCCACGGGGTATCCACGATCAGGATGACCGCGCCCATCAAGGCATTGAGGCCTTCAACTGGCTGATAGAAACTTTCCAACCTACCTATCATGTCCATGGGCACATTCATGTCTATTCAACCAGAACAGTGATTGAGACCAAGGTTGGGGAGACCATCGTGCTTAATACCTACGGATATCGCACATTGTCCCTGCCAAGGCAGCCTCATCTACAAAAAGTTCAGGAAAATGTTGAACCATTTTCATAATAAAAACAAAATTGCTTCAGCTATTATAAATATGGGGCTTTCTGTTTTTAAAGGCGACCATACCGCCATAGTTGGGTCGTTTTCCTACGCAGGAAATGAACGACAACAATCAGTATGACAGTACGGTCGCTTGAATAGGCGTCCAAAAATTGGATCAGGGATTGGACTGCTGTATTATTTTTTGTTGTTGGACGCCTATCCAAAAATGATGCGGCAGAACAGTGCTGTTCGAACGAATCGCAATTTGACCAATATTTTGGTTTTCCTCGGGGATCATACTGGGATGAACAAAGCATATATTGGGATCTTTTCCATATTTCCTGCGATAATAGTCCGCAGCTTTGCTTAACTTGCTGGAAATGTCCGATTTTTTATCGTTATCGAACCATAACATGCCAATATCCATTTTTTCCTCCTGTTACTATCAGTCACCTAATGGCACCAAGCCATAGGTCAGCCAGCGGACACCCGTCCAAACCTTGAACATTCCATGACCGAGATCGGATGCCTTTGAATCAGAACGCATCGCTAAAATGTCTGCATCCTCCGAAGAGAGAACCCGACCGATGATCCTGGTACGGAAGGTGTCAATCCAATAACAAAAGCCTTTAGATAAATCCGCATCAATCGTCCCTATCACCCACACACCTGATTGCGAACCGTATTCCAGCAGCCAGTGCAGATTAACTTGGGCTTCGTAGCTCAAATCCTCAATATATTTCAAATCATCCATGATCAACAGAATATCCGTCCCCAGCCGTTCACCACCCTGCCTGCGTGCTTCTGCAAGTAATGTAAGTTCTTCGATCGTCCGTTCAGCATTATTGTCATACCAGGCAAGAATATCTTGGATGTATTTCTTCGATGCCCCATTGGATTGAAGGCTTTCCCATTCACCCGGATTGGGTGAAAGAATGGCGATTTGCACATCGTGAGGAGAATTGATCCGTATGGCGGAGTCCACCATTACCTGCAATTGATGAGTCTTCCCACAGCCGGCATCACAACCAATCAAAATCGCGCCTAATTCTGGTTCCCCCAGTTCCATCATAAAAGGGAAGCCATCTTCACATTGGCCTAACAAGATAGTGTGAGAAGGAACCGCCTGAATGGATTCAAGCAGGCTGCCCACAGTTGTCGCAGCGCGAAGTGCTTCCTTCTTCCAAATGGATCCATTCCTTTTCCCATTTTTTAACAATAAATCAGGTATTGCCTGTCGCGTTACTCTGATGGCATTTACAAAGAGATTGGTCGTGCTCATAATATGCTCCTATTCACCGGTTAGAACCTATGTTCTAATTATACAGAACTTTTGTTCTTTGTCAAGGGGCATCTTTTTCGTTAAAGGTTTGAAAATAGATCAGTTGAATTAATCAGGAACATTTGCCGGAATACGCATGCCGTTCCAACCTGAATTGTATTTCAGGTTCATTTTAGGGAAGATCATGCCTTCTTAAATCCCACTTGTCTATTCAATATGGCAAATATGTGATATAAACGTGTAATAATAAATTTAACACATTTCACCAACAAAGAGAGTGAGGGACTATCGATTAAAGAAAACCAAATCAAGGAAATCAAGCGGCTGATTCTCATCTTTATCAAAGGGTGAGAAAACGAGGTGGAGGTTCCTCCCTGCGAAGGGAGCGCTAACCCAATTAGATTGGGAAAAATCGAAGGATCAGCGGATGCCTCTTGGATCTGAACACGGGTCCAATTTTTCCTTTTTTCAACAAATGGATGTCCAAAACTGTATGGTGACATACAGGCCAAAGCAGCCATAGTGATGTTGTTTTCCGGCTGTATTTATTTAAATTGCCTGAATATTGTCCGCTTTAAATAATATGAAAGCCGGTGGTTAAATAAACCTGTGTTATAGATGGAGATCAAAATGAACAATAAGAACATCCTCAATAAAATTAAACAGGACAATATCAAGTTTATTTCTTTCCAATTCACAGACGTGAATGGCGTCGTAAAAAGCGTGGATGGTCCAGTAGATCAGATTGAGAAAGCCCTGGAAGATGGTATCTGGTTTGACGGGTCATCCGTAGAAGGCTTCGCCAGGATTCAGGAAAGCGATATGCGTCTGGTAGTTGATCCTGACACATACGCTATCCTCCCCTGGACGCCGGATGACATGAAGCGCGCCCGAGTTTTATGCGACATTTACCTTCCAAACGGCGAGCCTTTTGAGGGCGACCCGCGCGGCGTCCTCAAAAGGCGCCTGTCGGATCTCAAGTCGCAGCGTAATTGGATCATGAATGTCGGCCCCGAACCTGAGTTCTTCCTGTTCCTGCAAAACGGGAAAGAAAACATTCACCCCGTCCCCCATGATATCGGTGGGTATTTCGATTTTTCAGCCAACGACGAAGCCGTTCGGGTTCGGACGGAGTTGATGGCAGTCCTCAGCGAGATGGGACTTGAAATTGAGGTGGGCCACCACGAGGTCGCGCTGGGACAGCACGAAATCGATTTTCACTTCGCTGATGCCTTGAAAACCGCGGATAACGTCCTCACGTTGAAATACGCCGTTAAAGCGATCGCAGCCCAACATGGGCTGATCGCTTCTTTTATGCCCAAACCCGTCTACGGAATTAACGGATCGGGGATGCACTGCCATCAATCGATTTTCAGCCTGGACGGAAAAAACCTGTTTTTCAATGAAAAAGACCCCTTCCAATTATCAGATCTGGCTTATAAATTCATTGCCGGGCAGCTTTCACATGCCAAGGCTCTATCGGCAATCGTGGCACCTACGGTCAATTCATATAAGCGTCTGGTGCCGGGTTATGAGGCGCCGGTGTATATCGGATGGGCGCAGGTCAACCGTTCAGCCCTGATCCGCATTCCCCAGCCCTTTATCAACAATCCGGATACTGTCCGCCTGGAATTGCGTTACCCAGACCCATCCTCCAATCCTTACCTGGCATTCAATGCCATGCTTGCTGCAGGTTTGGACGGCATTGACCGTTCACTGGAATGCCCCAAACCCCTCAATCAACTTAATGTTTATGAGCTTTCAGAGGAGGAGCGCCGAGCCTTGGATATCGATATGCTGCCAGGATCCCTGTATGAAGCCCTGAGAGCCTTCAAAGACGATCAGGTGCTCCAGGATGCCCTAGGTGAAAACCTGACGGATGCGTTCATGAAGGCGCGCCAGGCTGAATGGGAAGATTTCCGCACACACGTCACGGATTGGGAGTTGTCGCGGTATCTGACTTCCGCGTAATAACAATATCTATTCTTGAAGAAGTTTCAGCCCAATTTTTCCAATGGCAGTGCGTAGAATGGCACCAGCATCTCCCGTTCACTGAGACCGCCGTGACGCCCAGCCATTGGATTGGGCTTAGACGCCCACCACAAATAAGCATCCCCTTTTGCTAAAGCAATCAGGTCCCCTAAACGCTCCCGCGTTTCCGGTTTAAATGGTCCCTCTCCAAACAAGCCCCCCTCAAGCGCGGCATCAGGATCAATCAGCAGGAAGTCATCCAGCCAGGTTTGTTTGAAGTAATCCCGGACGTCCTCCACCCTGCCGGGCTTGATGAACAAGAACGCCAAGCGGTTCTCACAGGTGGGCTGCATAACCAGGCAGTCCATCAGGTCAGAATGGTTGGAAAGCTCAAACCGTGGGTATTTAGGTGTGGTCATGGAACCATGATCCGCAAACAGCAATAAAAGGGTATCCTTTGCAGCCGATTTTGTTATTTTTGCTAAAAACGCTTCTTCAAACATCCTGGAAAAAGCATTGAATTGCATCGCAACCCGCGCATTTTCCGCTGAATAGCGGTGCATGAGGGTATCCACATGGCTGTAATAGACATAGATATATTCTCGAATTTTTCCCCGGCTGTTGACGAAATCCGCCAGACTGACGCAAAGGTCTGCTTCATCGACATAAGGGTTCAGGTTGACATCTTCAAGCTGCATCACCGAGAGACCGGAGCGTGTAATGGAACTGTGCATAAAAGCTGTGGAAGTAACGCCGTTATCCTTAAAATGCGTTCCCAGCAACGGCATATTGAGAAACTCATGAGGGTCAAATCCGGATCGTTCCAACCCGCCTACATCCGACCGGGCGTGCACTGGGGCGTGAAGTATATTGTTAATGATCATACTGAATTCCTTCGTCCACATCTCATAACCGATAATGCCGTGGGCTGCCGCCCCCTGCCCCGTCCAAAGCGTGGTCAGGGCGGAAGCCGTCGTGCTCGGCACAATGCTGGTGATGGGGCTGAAAACAGCCTGGTCGAAATGTTTTCGCCAGACCAAATCCTTTTTTGCATCCATCAACTTATGCAGTAAGTGATATCCCAGCGCATCCACCAGCAGTAGAATGACTTTTTTATAGGGTCCGCCAATTTTTTCGAGAATTGCGTTATCCAGTGGGGGTTTGCCAAAGTCGGGGGTGTCCAAAAGACGGGCAACAGTTCCCGGAATGTTCACCAACGATAATCCCTGGTAATAAGGCAGGGTCAGATCGCTGCTCATAGGCAGCGCGTCAATTTCATGTTCTTTTATCTTCGGCAGGATTTGGGCTGAAAGATCCACCATGGAAACTCCTTAATCTGGATTCTTTATCATACTCTATTTTCACTTCTGCTTTCACAATTCAAAAGCCGCTTCCGCCGCCAGCCAGAACAAATCCCTTCGGATCTCTGTACGGGAGTTCCAGGTTCTGCCGTCCCATTCGCCGGGGATCACAGCGTCCCCGCCGTATAGAATCTGCCCAAAATCAACTCCCCGGAATTGCGCCGCAGCATAGAAGGCTGCTGTTTCCATCTCAACCGCCAGACACCCTTCGCTGCGGTAAGCCTCTGCTTTCTCCGATGTTTCACGATAAATGCCATCCGTTGTCCAGGTTTTCGTGCGTAAGTAATCGATGTGATGACGTTTCAGGACCGACTCAATCGCTGCGAGTGCGTGGGGATTCACTTCCACCTCACGGGAGGGCGGCAGATAATGATAGGAAGTCCCCTCATCCCGGATCGCCGCCACCGGCAGGAGCAGGTGACCAACAGCGATGTCCTTATCCAGAACGCCGCAGCCACCACATGCGATAAATTTCCGGCAGCCCCTGGCGATCATCTCTTCCACCAGTGCCACCGCCAGCGGTGCCCCAACACCGGGATGAAAGAAAGCAACGCGTTGCCCTTCATATGTTATTTCATAGAGGGGGTGCTCCCCAATTTCTGAAATTGATCGGGCGATAATTCTAGTCTCCTGAGTCTCCACCAACCATTGGATCACTTCCGCAAAGAAACAAATCACGCAGTGTTCGGGAACATCCATAGGCTGAACGAGGAGAGAGGGCTCCAGAATAGCCTTGCCTTTCCCGCCGAATTCCAGAATTGGATACGATTCTCTTTTCATGACTGCCTGCCTTTAATCATTGACTCTTATTCAAAAACGACATCCTTCAGTATAAGCGAAAATTATATCAAGTCTCCGCTCGCTGAGAATTGGTGTAGAATCAGGCTTAACTGTTAAACCAAACCTCAGGATGACCAATGACAGATGAACACAACCAGTCTGATGCAAAATCCTTTGATGATTTCGTCCTCCATTTCGGGGATGAGATCGAGATCGAAAAATCGGGATTTTCATTCCGTCCAATTTCAGGATTTGAGCTGGAAATTGATGGATCAGTATACATGTATTCTGAGGACGGCAACCTTGAGATCAGCTTGATGGGGGGCAATCTACCAGAAGGGACATCCATGGCTGAACTCAACAATGATCTTGCTGCTGAATTCATGGAGAACTTCAACAATTACGATTTGTTTGATGCTGGAACGGATACGATCCAGGGGATCACGGGTTTTCTGAATAATATAAGGTTTTTCAACGCAGAGGAAGAGGGCTATGGACGTGCATTAATCTGTGAACCGCATGTCCACCAATATGTCTTCATTTTGATGATCGCATCTGCGGAATTCTGGCAGCGCCATGGTGATGCAGTGTTCGATGCCCTTAAATCACAGATACACTTCCACCCCCAATTTGCATCGAAAACGGAAGAAACAGAACGACTCGAACACCCCGACCTGACCATTGAAATATATAAAGAAATACACCCGCAGGAGGACTTCCTTCTCAGGATAGAAAAAGGGGATAGCTCCCTCCTTTTGGCAGCCAGGTCTCATTCCGCACATGAAAAAATCACTCTCCTTGACCTGATTGCCCCCGACGGCACCCAACTCTACCATTTCGACCCAGACTCCGGGGAATATGAAAGCCTTATCTCTGAAGCGCCATTGGTCAGCACGGATGGCGAGGTGTGTTTCTTCTTCCCCATAAACAACCAGCATGTACTCCAGCCCGGAGAATACCGGTTGGCTTTCGATACGCAATCCGGGATGCCCCTGCAGGAAATTCAAGTCATCATCCGTTCGGGACGGGCTTTGGACGAGCAAATCCTGGATATCAACTTCTGGTTAGCGTTGGAAGATAGCCGCTTTATTGATCCAGCAACCACAACATCTTTTGAGACGGACATTCGCAAAGCACTGGATCAACGCCTTTTGCCCCACAACCTGCGGACAGGTGGTATCGAGTGCTTCCATCCAGCGCCGGATGAGCTCACCGCTTTCACAACGATCAATGCTGAATCGGATTTGGGGGATTGCAGTTACATGATCACAGATACTATTGAGAACGCGCGAGCATTAAATGTCGCCCTTGTTGAAAACTTGGTGCAGGGCAACCCACCGGCGACAGAGCAAATACAGGCTGTCAGCAGCGGACACCCCGGGATGATCCTGGCACCAGCATCACCACACGCCTGTATCGTTATCGGTTGGTCTGCGCTGGAGGGTGATATGTCTCAATTGGCAGATGCCATCATTGAGCAGTTGATCATCTTCAGCGGCATTGACACCACGGACACGAAGCTTGAACCCTGCCCCTTCAAGCTCAATCACGAAATCGCCTGGCGGCTCCGCCGGCATCCCATCTTTTACGAAGAGGATTAAGAATCCCCCCCAATCCACTCAATCGAATCCTGACCTTCAAAGCGTTTTTTCATCACAGCAATTGCCTGGGGATTATTATCCACCAAGATGAAATGACGTCCCAATTCCAGACATACTTCACCAATTGTGCCACTCCCCGCAAAGAAATCCAGGACCAGATCTCCGGGCTTTGACGATGCCGCCACGATACGTCGCAGGACACCCACAGGTTTCTGAGTAGGATAACCGGTTTTTTCTTTGCTGTTCGTCCCTACAATGGTATGCCACCAGGTGTCCGTTGGGAATTTTCCTCTGGCGGCTTTTTCCTTCCCGACCAAACCCGGTGCCAAATAGGGGATGCGATCCACTTCCTCACGGTTGAACGTGTAATCCTCGGGATCTTTGGCATAAAAAAGAATGTTATCGTGTTTTGCTGGCCAGCGTTTTTTGGAACGACCGCCGAAATCATATGCCCAAACGATCTCATTGATGAACGATTCCCGTCCAAAGATGTCGTCCAGCAATATTTTGCAGTAATGCACTTCACGGTAGTCAATGTGAAAGTACAAACTGCCCTTCGGCTTCAAAATGCGGTACGCCTCGAGGAGCCTTGGTTCCAAGAATCCCAGATAATCATCGAAATAATCCCGATAGGCGCGCTCCCCGATGACCTCTGTCTGATAACGCTCCCCGCCGAATCCCACACGGTCGCCATTAGCATCTCGTTCCACCCTGATTTGTGTCCGAGATTGACGTTTACCAGTATTAAAAGGCGGATCAATGTAGATGAGATCGACCGATTCACCATCCAGAGATTTGAGGACATCAAGGTTGTCGCTAAAATAAATTAAGTTCTTCATAAGGATCATTTTAACATCATATCGGCACAATAATATAGTCAGATAGTAGAAATTTTGTCAGATTATATAAAAAATTGGGTCTTGACATACCATGTATTACACACTATAATATTTCACACAATGATATGCACTGCACATTGAAAGGCAATATATAATGTCAAATGATGCCATCCAAGAGCAAACTCAAAACCTCGTACAGGAGCTGCGCCGCGGGGTGATTATCCTGGCCGTCCTCAGCCAATTGCACGAGGAGCAATACGGTTATTCCCTGATGAAAAGTCTGGAAGATCAAGGGATGCAGATTGACCAGGGCACCCTCTACCCACTCCTTCGCCGTTTGGAAGAACAAAAACTGCTTGAAAGTAATTGGCGTATGGACACATCCCGTCCCCGCCGATATTACATCCTAAGCGATTTTGGCAGGCAGGTACTAGAAGAGATGACCCTGGAGTGGTCGAGAATCAAGACCACAGTTGATCAATTATTAGAAAAGTAGTTGGAGAACGAAAATGAAACTCATTGAATTGTATTTAGAAGAAATACGACATCGGCTTCCACCCAGAAATCGGGAGGATATCCTCAGGGAAATCCACTCTGTCCTGATGGATACGTTAGAAGATCGCGACTCAAACACAGGACAGGCTTTCGATGAAGAAACGATTAAATCTGTACTGAAAGAGTTTGGCTCCCCTAGAAAAATCGCCAGGCAGTATGGTGCCCATAATTATCTGATCGGGCCGCGCTTCTTCCCGCTTTACATCCTCGTGCTGAAAATCGTATTAATTGTCATTACCGCGCTAAATGTCTTGGGTGTCAGTGTGGTATTTATCAGTCAATCAGGCTTTGGCACGGGCATGTGGGAGACAATTTCCACCATACTGGGAGGGGTTCTAAACACCTTATTCACAGGTTTTGGGATTGTGACCTTAGCCTTTGCATGCATCGAACGCACCACCCCTGAGGATTGGGGGGTAGATTTCGAAAAAGATTGGCAGCCGGAAGACCTGTACAAAGAGGAAAACCAAGAACGGATCAAACTCGCTGAATTGGCTGTCGGGATCACAATGAATTTGATCCTCATAGCCGCGCTAAACTTCTTTTTAGACCGGATCGGCATTTATTATCTCAGCGATTCAGGATGGGTCTCCACACCTATTTTGAATGAGAACTTCAAGCCTTTCATCCCATGGATCACGGCATATGCGATCATGGATATCACCCTATCGATTTACCTGATCCGTAAAGAGTATTGGGATAAAACCGGTTCGATTGCGCAAATCTTCATAAATGTCTTCAAAATCGCCGTGATCAGCGCTATCATCTCTTCGCCGGGCATCATCACGATTGACCCAACCACCTGGCAGCAGCTCTTCCCCAATGCGGAACTAACAGCACAGGGACTAACCCATACGGTAAATCTGGTTCTGGAGATATTGATGGGGATAGCCATTTTCGGTCTGAGCGTCGACTCGATCAAACGCTTGTATCTAACCTTCATCAAAGGCAGACACACCGTCATTGAGATCAACAAAGATTGAGGTGCTTAACACCTCAATCTCGACGATCGATAAAGCCTCGGCGGCAGTATGCTGCGGCTCCAACGCTGTGAAATACATCGTTTTGCAGACAGATTGAATCGCCCGACTGCTGGCTGCCGGGGACGCTCCTCTTTTGCAGTGTGCTTATCACCCTGGCCGCGCTGTCATCGGTGTGGATGAGAAATTTGTCAAAAACGAACGTTAAAAGAAGGATAACTGTTTGAGGTCAGATTTTGGAGGGTATGAAGAGATTTGCGTTTGCAGCCGCGATAGAGGTTCATGTTGTAGGACAAGCCAAACCAATCATCTTCACTCCGGACGGTGTTGAGTATGCCCTTGACCTGCACTTCCCGATACCGCATCAGCCGCTTACCTTTCTTGTGAGTGACTTTCACTTATTGTATATGATTTCCACCCTGCTTATAATATTTGATATCTTGATTACACCATCCAGACTCTAGCTCAACAGTGCCTGCATTTTTGACGATCTGCCCCTGAACCGCAGCATCGTTATGTAAACAAACCTCTTCTCTAAATAATTTAATCAATTATCAGGACAACAACAGTCTTTTATTGTATACTTAGATACATCAGTCTCACATCCATCAGAAATGATCGACCATTTGATATAATACACTTAATGATTAGCCCTCATCAAATCCCACTACCCATACCACATAAATAATGATTGACTCAAAGATCATCACAATCGAACGATTCTTATTGGATACCCAACCGCATTATGCCCGCGGGGAATTAACAGGCATTCTTTACGACCTGGCACTAGCCGCCAAGATCATCGCTGCGCAAACCCGCAGAGCAGGATTGTTGGGTATTTTAGGTTTCACAGATAACATCAACATCCAAGGCGAAGAACAGCGTAAACTCGATATTTTTACAGATGATGTGATCGTCCGGCTTACCCAACGCAGCGGTCGATTGTGCGCCATGGTCTCAGAAGAACGAGAAGACTGGATCCCAATCCCTTCTCAATATGAAAAAGGTTCTTATATCCTGGTCTTTGATCCTTTGGACGGCTCCTCAAATATCGATACCAATATCAGCATTGGCACGATATTCGGAATTTATCGGACGCTGGATGAGTCAAAGCGCGGTCGATTAGAAGACTGCCTTCAGCCCGGCAAGAATCTTGTTTCAGCTGGTTATATACTGTACGGCACAAGCACCATGATGGTTTACAGCGCCGGCAATGGCGTACACGGATTCACCCTAGATCCCTCCTGGGGAGAATTTATCCTCTCCCATGAAAATATCCGTTTTCCTGACGTCCCCGCCTACTTCAGCTTCAATCACGCCATCACTAACCGCTTATCACAGCCATTAATCGCATTCATTGACTGGCTTCAGAACCTACAAAGCCCTCTTCTTACACATCGCTATGTCGGCTCCATGGTAGCAGACTTTCACCGCAACCTGATACACGGCGGCGTGTTTGGATATCCATCCTCGCCTACTAAACCAGATGGGAAAATCAGACTGTTATACGAAGCCGCCCCCCTGGCTTTTTTAGCGGAACAAGCTGGTGGTTATGGGTCTAATGGTCAACAGTCTCTGCTGGAAATCAAGCCCACCAGCATCCACCAGCGTGTCCCTGTTTTCATTGGAAACCGCTTTCTCGTAGAGAAAGCCCAAGCATTCTTATCCAACGGAGAACAAAACCTAACACCTTGAATAAAATCAGTGCAATCTATCTGACATCCTCCATCAGAAAGACATCCCATCCACACGATGAGTTTTGATCCTCAATGACCAATTCATGTCCCTATCCATCTCAACTCACCTAATAATCCTCGAAATCCTGTATACTAATGAACAGAGATATCGAATTCAAATATAGGAGAAATAATTATGGGCCATATCCCCGAAGATGACAATTTTGAAGAATATATGAACGCCTCCGCAGAGGAGTGGAGCGAACCTGAAGAGCCTTCATCCAAACCTGAGAAGAAAGATGAACCCACCAACAGGTGGGGATCCCCGCTCCCGCAGGAAAGTACAGCAAGCGACGAGAATCGTTGGGGCTCAGAGCCAATTGAAACCCCCGCTCGGGAAGAAAAACTGATCGAAAAGCAGAAGAAGATGAAATGGTGGATCATCGTTGTCATTGTGGTCGCCGTACTCTGCCTTTGCGCCTGCGTTGTTCTTGGAGCCCTCGAAGCTTTTAAGGTGATTAATATCTTGTAAGTTCCAGGTTGACTTTATAGTTTTTTCCGTTCAATAAACCATTGTTGAACGTCAATCAACATTTCATCATCTTTCGATTGAGCTCGGAAGTAATGCCCATCTGAGTTCATTCGCCAGGCATTAATATTCTCCTGCAGGTAAATCTGCAGGATATCATCTCGGATATGGCGGATTAATGCTGAATTCTCCACAGGGAAAACCACTTCCACCCGCTGGTTGAGGTTGCGTGGCATCAGATCAGCGCTGCCGATAAAGATTTCTTCTTTTCCATGATTATAGAAATAATAAATCCGGCTGTGTTCCAGGAACCTCCCCACCACGCTGACCACGCGGATATTTTCGCTGAGCCCCTCAATACCCGGGCGCAGACAGCAAATGCCGCGAACAATCAAATCAATCTTCACCCCCTGCTGTGAGGCACGATAGAGCATCTTGATCATTTCTTCATCTACCAGAGCATTTATTTTAAAGATGATCCACCCGTCCCCATACTGCTTCTGTTGTTTGATTTCACGGCAGATTAATTCCCTCACCATCTCCCGCAGTTGCAAGGGTGCCACAAGCAATTTGCGATAATTTTCTTTGGCAGAATACCCCGTCAGGTAATTAAACAAATCAGTGGCATCCGCGCCAATCGCATCATCGCTGGTGAACATCCCGATATCCTCATACAATTGAGCGGTCACATGGTTGTAGTTCCCAGTCGCCATATGCACATATCGGCGGATATGTTCACCCTCTCTGCGCACAACCAGCACAATCTTGGAATGCGTTTTCAATCCGGGCAAGCCATAGGTGACATGCACCCCCTCTTGTTCAAGCAGTTTTGCCCATTCGATATTGTTTTCCTCATCAAAGCGCGCCTGCAATTCCACAAGAACCGCCACCTGCTTTCCATAATCACGGCGTGCTTGGAGGAGCGCGCGGACTATGGGTGAATCCCCCCCCACCCGGTACAAGGTTTGTTTGATCGCCAGAACATCCGGGTCAACCGCGGCCTGTCTTAAAAATTCCACAACTGGGTCGAAAGATTGATAAGGGTGATGGAGCAGGACATCCTGACGGCGAATAACATTAAAAAACTGCTCTGGCGGCGAATCATGGTCTAACTGGAATTCCTCAGGAACAACTGGAGAAAATGTCTGGGATTTAAGATCAGACCGGTCAACCTTATACATTTGAAGCAGGTTTCGCAATACAATCGGCTTTTCAAAACTGTAAATAAATTGAGGATCAACATCCAGGTTATCAACTAAAATCCGCAATATGTCATCCGGCATATCTGTGCCGATCAACAATTGGACAACCTCGCCTAATCGCCTCCTACGGACGCTCTCTTCCATCATCTCCAGCATATCCATCACTTCGAGTCCGGAAAACTCAATTTCAGCATTCCGAACGACATAAAATTGGTATGCTTCGATCACATCCATGCCTGGGAAGAGGTCTCCTAGATTCGCTTCGATCACTTCACTGACCCACACAAACTTAAATTTGCGTACAGGCTTTGACCTGATTGATGGATCATAAGCCGCCTTATGCACAGGCAGGAAATAAGGCAGCGATCCGGGCACCTTAAGTCGGGCGAAATGACGCCTGCCCGAAGAATCCGCCACACGTACAGCGAGGTTGAAACTTAGATTGGAAATATAAGGGAATGGGTGTCCAGGATCGAAAGCGAGAGGTGTCAAAACGGGAAAAATTGTCTCGTTAAAATATGCATCAACTCTGGACTTTTGGGCATTGGTTAAATCCTCATAATGCAGGATTTCTACCCCTTTCTTGGCAAGCTGTGGTTCGAGCATCTCCCAATAACAATCCAGTGCCTCCCCAAACAAGGCACGGGTTCTCTTACGGATCCTTCGCAGTTGCTCCTGCGGTAGTAAATTTTCAAAATAAAATTCTGAGTCCTTGTTACCCGCCCCCTTCGCCAGCCCGCCCACCCTGACCATAAAGAACTCATCCAGGATGGAACCCAATAAACCTAAAAAACGCACACGCTCCAGGAGGGGATTTTCAGGATTCAGCGCCTCATCAAGGACTCGTTTGTGAAATTCCAGCATGGACAATTCCCGGTTGATAAAATTCATCGGGTCATTAATCATCTCAGACTCTGAGATAGAAATGGGGGCTTCTTTTTTCACCATCGAACGAATCTCTCGCTTGAAAGAAACAGTTAATCCAAGTATACAATAGAATATCCTTTCAAGGTCTCTTGTAAAACCTACTATAATAATGAGGATGAACCGGAAAACGCTGATCTACCGTATCTATAAAATCCTTCCCTCACGCGCTTCACAAATCGCCATTGACAGCGTGAACGGGTTTCATCATCCAAAAATAATCCATTATCATCACGGCAAACACTCACCGGAGGGTCTCTATCACAACTCCTTTGATTATCCCTCTCTCACAGAAAACCTATTATCACCCTTAATCCCTGGCGGCAGTCGTCGCTTTAAACTCGCAACTTCGATTACAATATAGATAAGTCCATAACAACATACTTACGCCGTTTGATTCACTATCCATTGATTATTCGATGAAAACAAAAGGATAAATAAACATGGAGAAAACAATGAATTTTCCCGCCCCCTTTTACCGTTGGCGGCCGCATCCCTGGCATGGCTTGGAAGTCGGTCCAGAACCGCCAGATCGGGTTTACGCCTATATTGAAATGACCTCGTTCGATTTCATCAAATATGAAGTCGATAAAGTGACAGGATATCTAAAAGTTGACAGGCCCCAGCGTACATCCTCTCTGACTCCCAACCTGTATGGTTTCATCCCCCGCACTTATTGTGACAAGCGTGTCAAGGAACTTTCAGAAGGCGCAATTCGCGGTGATGGAGACCCACTGGATATTTGCGTCATTAGTGAGCGCCCCATTGACCGTGCTGAGATTTTCCTGAACGCAGTGGTGGTTGGCGTCGTGCAATTATTGGATCACGGTGAAGCTGACGACAAAATCGTTGCTATTCTGGAAAATGATCACATTTACGGTTATGTCAAAGACATTAAAGACCTTCCGGATGTCATCGTTGAACGCCTCAAGCATTACTTCCGAACCTACAAAATGGTCGAAGGCCAGGAAGCGGAAATTAAACTGCTCAAGACTGCAGGCCCGGAGAAAGCCAGGAAAATCATCATAGCCGCAATGGAAGATTATAATGATGCCTTCGGTCGAGACTGAGAACGTTTCAAAAATAACCCTCTATCACAAATATTGGAAACTCGCTTGTAAGGGAATAAGCTTTGCGCCGGAATTCAACCATGCGTTTTGACATTTTTTCAATCTTTCCGGAAGTATTCAACTCTTACCTTAATACAAGCATCCTTAAACGGGCGCAGGAATCAGGTGCTCTTGAAGTTTTTACTTATGACATACGCGATTGGGCTGTCGACAAACATCACACCACAGATGACACGCCCTATGGCGGCGGCGGGGGTATGGTGATGAAACCCGAACCCGTCTTCGCCGCTGTGGAAAGCGTCCTCGGCGCACCGCCAAACTGCCCCGTGATCCTCCTGTCACCCCAGGGGCGTCTCTTCAATCAGGATCTTGCATTTCAACTCACAAAATATGATCATTTAGCCTTAATATGCGGTCATTATGAAAGCGTTGACGAACGCATCCGCCAACACCTGGTCACCGATTCCATTTCCATCGGTGACTATGTCCTCACGGGTGGGGAACTCCCTGCTCTGGTCGTGGTGGATGCCGTCACTCGGCTACTTCCCGGCGTTCTCGGCGATTCGGATGCTGCCGCTAAGGATTCACATGCCAACGGTCTACTGGAACACCCACATTACACACGGCCGCCGCAGTTCCGAGAGTGGGAAGTCCCGGAGATCCTCCTATCGGGCAATCATGCAGAAATCGACCGCTGGCGTCGGCAGGAATCCCTAAGGCGTACTTTAGAACGCCGGCCTGATTTACTCGATCAAGCGGTTTTGAGTTCGGAGGACTTAATATTTTTAAACGATCTGGGCTACAATCCCAATAAGACCAACCATTCACCAAATTCATAGTTCACGGAGAACACATGCAACCAAAAAAATTCAACTATTTGAAGACTTTTTTACTGGGCTTCGGCTTTTTCGGAGTCAGTGTTATTTGGGGAATCTACAATGCCTTTGTGCCGTTGTTCCTGGCAAATAAGTTCGGCGTCCGACCCGGAATGATCGGCTTTTTTATGACCCTGGATAACATCGCTGCCCTGTTCATCCAACCTGCGGTGGGTGCCTGGTCAGACAGGCTTCGCACACGCATTGGCCGCCGTCTCCCCTTCATTCTGGTGGGTGCGCCCATTGCAGCCGTCGCCTTCGGCATCATCCCCCTTGCAGCCGTACTGCCGCTTTTCGTCGCGTGCACTGTGACATTGATCCTAGCTATGGCTATCTGGCGCACGCCGGTCGTGGCACTGATGCCCGATATCACCCCTTCCAAATTCCGCTCGCAGGCTAACGGCGTGATTAATTTCATGGGCGGTGTTGGTGCTATTATCTCATTCCTGATTGGCTCCAAACTGTATGACATCAATAAGGCTTACCCCTTCTGGCTTGGATCCGTCCTGGTTGTACTGGCGGCTATCCTAGTATTCATCTTCATTCGTGAGCCGAAAGTTTATGATGAGAATCCAGAAGCGGAACGTCCCAACCTGCTCAACAGCTTAAAAGGCATTCTTAAGGAAGAGGACAAGAGTGCCATTCGCATATTCCTCGCCATCATGTTCTGGTTTATCGCCTACAACGCCATCGAAGCCTTTTTCACACTGTATGCCAATAAACATCTGGGGCTGCCCGAATCTGACGGCGCCCGCTTACTCAGTCAACTTTCCTTGCTGTTCGTCCTGTTTGCCCTACCCTCAGGACTTATCGGCGGCAAGATCGGGCGGCGAAACACAATCACCATCGGCATCATCCTAATGGCAGCCTGCATGCTCCTGATGGCAATCCTGCCAAAAGATTTACTGAATCAACTGCTCTTCTCCATGCCTGTTTTAGGAGAGGTGCCAATTGTAGGATTGATCCTGATGTTCGCTGGGATTGCCTGGGCGTTCATCAACATCAACTCGCTGCCCATGGTCGTGGATCTGACAGATGCTGTTCATATCGGCACTTACACCGGACTGTATTATTTGTTCTCGACATTGGCAGCCATCCTTGGACCCAACATCAACGGCTGGATGGTCGAGCTTGCAGGAGGAGATTACTCTGTTATCATGTTCATCGGACCAGTGTTTATGTTATTGGCGTTATTGATGATTGTCGGCGTCCATAAAGGAGAAGCTGATACAGCCCCCGAGGTAGCCGGAGATTAAGATCATCCTTAAGATATCTAAAAAAACTTGTATTGAAAGAATTTCCACATTATACTTAATGCTTGAGAGTATCGTTTTGAAAGGAACGACTCGTTGAATCCCAAACCAATTTTAATTTAGGAGGAGAAACTGTATGAATAAGAAACTGTTTGTTGTTTTGTCCATCCTGGTCATTGGCAGCATGTTCTTTGCAGCATGCGCCCCCAAAACGGAAGCTCCAACAGAGGAAATGACCGAGGAAGTAGTTGAGACTGAAGAGGTTGTTGAGACTGAGGAAGTTGTTGAGACCGAGGAAGTTGTCGAGACGGAAGTAGAAGAAGTTGATTGCGCCAGTGATGATACACTTTGCATCGGCTTAGTCACGGATGTCGGTGAAATTGACGACAAGTCCTTCAACCAATCTTCCTGGGAAGGTGTTCTATTGGCTGAGGAAGAGTTTGGCGCAATTGTCAACTACGTCGAAACCTCAGACGCCAAAGACTACATGTCCAACATCGAGCTCTTTGCCGGTGCCAATTACGACATCATCGTGACAGTCGGTTTTGCATTGGGTGAAGCCACCCTTGAAGCAGCACAGCTCTATCCCGATATCGATTTCATCGGCGTTGACCAGTTTGTGGATGCAAGCGTCACCAATGTCACCGGTCTGATTTTTGAAGAAGATAAATCTGGCTTCCTGGCAGGCGTTCTGGCAGGTATGCTCACAGTAACGGATACGGTCGCTGCTGTTCTCGGCACAGACCTGATTCCTGCAGTTGTGTTATTCAAAGAAGGCTATGAGGCTGGCGCTGCTTGGGCGAATCCTGACGTAAACGTCATTTCAACCTACCATCCCGGTGGATTGGATGTTGCCTTCACAGATCCTGAGTGGGGTGCCACCACTGCTGCCCAAGCTATCGAAAACGGCGCTGATGTTATCTTTGGTGCTGGCGGCAAGACTGGCAATGGAGCACTGATTGAGACTGCAGGTCATGATGGACTGTACTGTGTCGGTGTGGACAGCGACCAATGGTTGACCGTCCCCGAAGCCCATCCCTGCTTGGTGTCAAGCGCCATGAAGCTCATCACCCCTGCAGTTTTAGATTTGATCAGCATGTCCCTTGATGGGGAATTCCCCGGCGGCACCTATTATGGTGAAGTTGGATTGGCCCCTTTCCATGACTTTGAGGATGAAATCGGCCAGGATATCCTGGACAAACTCGACGAAGCCAAACAGGGACTCGAAGACGGTTCCATTGAAGTTGAGCTTCCCGAAGAGTAAATCAAAGTAGGATTTTTGAAATATGATAAAATATCAAGGCGGCGCATCAGCGTCGCCTTGACTTATAATAGCGAGATTTTATCCTTCAAAACCCATACTAAGGTGTCTATATTCAGGAGGAAGCCAAACAATAGATGAAAGAAGAAAATTCAGAAAAATCGTTTTTGTATTGGCTCAATCAAATATGGCTGAGTGTCCGAGTGCCTTTAGCAGCCGTTATCTTAGCACTACTCATCGGAGCCGTGATCTTGTTGGTTTCCGATGTTAATCCACTGGATGCCTATTCCGCTTTGTTAAAAGGCGCTTTTGGCCAAACCACACAGCTTAGACGAACCCTGGAAAAAGCCACACCCCTCATCTTCAGCGGTTTAGCAGTGGCATTTGCCTTCAAGGCTGGCCTCTTTAACATCGGTGCACAGGGACAATTAATAATTGGGGCAATGGCATCAGCCATCATAGGTTTCATGGTCACTGGTTTGCCGCCGTTGGTGCATATTCCCCTGGCATTGTTGGGTGGCGCAGTGGTCGGCGCATTATACGGCGCTATTCCGGGTGTGTTAAAATCCTTTACCGGGGCGCATGAGGTCATCACTACGATCATGCTGAATTATATTGCCATCAACCTCACGGATTACCTCGCTGACGGACCATTAAAAGATCGGTCACCGCTTAATGTTGTTGCCAGAACGCCAAAGATTGCAGAATCTGCTGTTATCCCCACCTACCAGCTTGACCTAACACTGGGTCTGGTGGTCGTCTTCATCATCATGATCTTATCTTCCATTCTTTTCTTTCTGGTCTTTCGGAAAAATACGGAAAAAATTAAAAACAAGTTTTTACGCTTTTTCGCGGGGTTCGCTTTTGTCATCATTTCGGGGGTGGGATTAGGCTTGTTGTTAAAATTTCTATTTCCTAATCTCTATGCACGACCAATCACTTTTTTACAATACGATGTCATTCCCATACCGGTAGGATTCTTTATTGCGATCGCAACTTGTGTTGTCATTTGGTTTATTCTCATGCGTACAAGCCTTGGATATGAAATTCGCACAGTTGGCATAAACCCATATGCGGCAAAATACGCCGGTATGAAAGTTCGTCTAATGGTCATACTGGCGATGGTCGTCAGCGGTATGCTGGCGGGTCTGGGCGGCTCTGTAGAGACTCTTGCCATTGTAGGACGTTATCAACCAGGTTTTAACATCGGTTTAGGCTTTGATGGGATAACCATTGCCCTCCTCGGTCGCAATCATCCCTTAGGTGTGATTCCCACAGCACTATTGGTGGGCGCCATGCAAGCCGGCGGCAACATGATGCAGTTTGAAGCTGGCGTCCCCTCAGAGATCATTGATGTCATTCAAGCACTGATGCTGTTTTTTGTCGCCGCAGATATGATCGTACGTTGGATTATTCGAGCTAAAGCAAGACCAGGCGAGGAGAAAACGAAACTGACAACCGGATGGGGTAACCAGTGAAGCTGCCATGAATCTAATAACTTATCTAAAATCCAAAAAATTAATAACCTCCATCACCTTATCTATCCTGGGCTTGGCTCTTGTTATTATGTTTTATATCATCAATCCTCAAATAACCCAAGCCGTGTTAGGTTCCACAATACGCCAGTCCACACCGATCATTTTAGGAGCCTTATGTGGGATTATGTGTGAACGAGCAGGCGTTGTCAATATCGGCATTGAAGGTCAAATGTTGATGTCCGCATTTATTGGTTTTATGGTCAACGCCTGGACAGGCAATTTACTTATCGCTATCCTTGCAGGCATGGCAACGGGTGCGCTCCTGGGGCTCCTCCTGGCTTTTACTGCCGTGACATTGAAATTGGATCAAATCATCGGAGGCACCGTCATCAACATTCTCGCAACGGGATTAACCGGTTATTTCTACCAGGCTGGTATCACAACAAAAGGCAAACTTTCTCCAATCACTCTGGGTGGGCTGGCAGAAATTCCTCTGATCGGACCGGTGCTCTTCGACAATCCTCCCATCACCTACGCTGCCATCATATTGGTTTTTGTGCTTCAGTTCTTACTATTCAAGACCACCTGGGGACTGCGTATGCGGGCAGTCGGGGAACATCCCAGGGCGGCGGATACCGTTGGCATCAACGTGTTCACAACCCGCTATATCAATGTCGTCCTCGGCGGCGCGATTGCTGGATTGGCGGGCGCCTTTCTGACCTTAGAAGCCGTTGGCTCCTTTGAACGTGTCATGACCAACGGGCGCGGTTTCGTTGCACTAGCGGTGATGATCTTCGGCAAGTGGACGCCCATTGGTGCCTGGGGCGCTTCGCTGTTATTTGGCTTTGCCAATGCCATGCAGACCCAATTCCAATTCATGGGCACCTTTGCCATCCCTCACCAGTTCATCGGTATGCTGCCATATTTGCTCACCATCATTGTCTTAGCCGGCTTCGGCGGCAGAGCCCGTCCGCCAGCGGCTGAGGGTGAACCTTACGAGAAGGAATAACCATGGCAGAACGATACGTCCTTGAAACGAAAAATATCACCAAGAATTTTCCCGGCGTCCTTGCCAATGATCATGTCGATATGCACCTCAATAAAGGGGAGATTCTGGCCATATTGGGTGAAAATGGCGCAGGCAAAACCACCCTCTTGAACATCATTTACGGGCTTTACGATCAGGACGAAGGAGAAATCTACATTAACGGTCAAAAGACCACCATTGACAATCCCCACGACGCCATCAATCTGGGCATCGGTATGGTACACCAGCACTTCATGCTCGTTCCAGTCTTCACTGTGACAGAGAACATGATCCTGGGTTCGGAAGTGGAGACAGCTGGCATCCTCAACCTTAAAAAGGCTCGCCGCCAAATTCTTGAACTTTCGGATAATTATGGGTTGAATGTGGATCCTGACGCTGTCGTCGAGGACATCCCCGTCGGCGTCCAACAGCGTGTGGAAATTCTAAAAGCGCTTTACCGAAACGCACGCATCCTCATTTTAGATGAGCCTACCGCAGTACTGACCCCCCAGGAGATTGAAGACCTGTTCCGCGTGATGCGCGATCTCACCGCCAAGGGTGTTTCAATTATCTTCATCAGCCACAAACTCAAAGAGGTCATGGAAATCGCAGACCGTATCATGGTTATGCGGCGTGGCAAAGTAGCGGGCGAAACAACACCCGATCAGACCAGCCAGGAAGAGTTGGCAAATATGATGGTTGGGCGCGAGGTGCTGTTGAGAGTGGAAAAAGAACCTGCAAAACCCAAAGAACCCGTCTTTCGCATAGAAAACCTATCCATAAAAAAGGATGGTGAGCGCAACGTAGTTAAGGACATCTCCCTAACAGTGCGCGCGGGTGAAATTTTGGGCGTGGCTGGTGTGCAGGGAAATGGCCAAGCGGAGTTGGTTGAAGCCATCACCGGGCTGCGCCCCTTTGACCACGGGATGATTATCCTGGATGGCAAACGCATGCCTACTGAGAATCCGCGCGCCATGATCGAAAACGGCATGGCTCACATCCCTGAAGACCGACAAAAACACGGTCTGGTCATGCCCTACCCATTGACAGATAATCTAATTCTGTGCAATTACTACAAATATCCTTTTGTCAAAGGCATCACGCGTAATGACGAAGCGATTGAAGCGTATGCTGAAAGGTTGATTGAAGATTTCGATGTGCGCACGCCCTCACCCTTCATCCCCGCTTCCAACCTCTCAGGCGGTAACCAGCAGAAATTGATCGTCGCCCGTGAATTAAGCCGCGAGACAAAAATCCTCATTGCCAACCAGCCCACCCGCGGCCTGGATGTCGGATCCATCGAATACATCCACAGCACGCTGATCAAGATGCGCGATAACGGCGTCGGCATCCTCCTGGTCTCAGCCGAGTTGGACGAGATCATGTCCCTTTCAGACCGGATTGCCGTCATCTATGAAGGCGAAATCGTCGCCACATTGGATGCCGAAAACGCCACCCGCGAAGAATTGGGTTTGTTAATGGCAGGGTCCAAGAAAGAGCGCTCACAAGCCGCCAAGCTGTAAACCCATTTTAAATAAAACATTCAATGCCATCCGAACTCATTGGATGGCTTTTTGTTATGTTGGATATGCTGTGAGTATAATATATTGACCCTGTGAATGAAAATGCGGAGATGATATGAAAAAATCACAACCCATCTATCTGGACTACAATGCCACCACACCCATCGCTAAAGAAGTAGCCGACGCCATGGTGCCCTATCTTTATGGGAATTTCGGTAACCCTTCTAGCACCCATCCATACGGCGTAGAAGCCAAGTTAGTGGTTGAAAACGCCCGCAAACAGGTGGCAGCCGCCATCAATTGTCAGCCCCATGAGGTTTTGTTTACCAGCGGCGGTACAGAAAGCAATAATGTCGCCATCCGCGGCTATGCCCTAGCAAATCAGCATAAAGGCAAGCACATCATCACCAGCGCCATCGAGCATCCCGCTGTTTTGGAAGTCTGCCAGTATCTGGAAAGTCAGGGGTTCTCACTTTCCATACTGCCTGTCGACCAGTACGGTATGATTGATGCCAAAGACCTAGAAAATGCTCTCACAGATCATACTCTCCTGGTCAGTGTGATGCATGCCAATAACGAAGTAGGTACGATTGAGCCCATCCGTGAACTGGCTGATCTTGCACATGAAGCAGGTGCTGTATTTCACACGGACGCTGCCCAAACGCTTGGTAAGATCCCTGTGGACGTTCAGGCATTGGGCGTAGACCTGCTCTCCATAGCCGGGCATAAACTGTATGCCCCCAAAGGTGTGGGGGCGCTCTACATCCGCACAGGATTGCAGCTCGAAAAATTAATGCACGGGGCAGAGCATGAGTCTAATCGCCGTCCGGGTACAGAAAATGTCCTCGAAATTGTCGGTTTGGGGAAGGCGTGCGATATCGCCAGGCGGGACCTTGACAAAAACAAGATACATTTTAAGGAGATGCGTGATCGTTTGCACAATGGATTATCAGAAGCCCTGCCGGAAGACAGTTTCCGCCTTAACGGACATCCAGAGCTACGACTTCCTAACACCCTCAGCCTGGGGTTCTACATGGTCGAAGCCAATACCTTACTTGCAGAAATCGGCGATCGGGTCGCTGCTTCCGCAGGTGCAGCCTGCCATTCTGATGAAATTGACCTGTCCCACGTCCTGGAGGCTATGGCGGTGCCCCTTGACTACGCTATGGGCACCGTCCGCTTCTCAACCGGGCGGGGAAATACGGCAGAAGAAATTGATCAGGCAGTTGAAATCCTGAAAAAATCCCTTAAAACACTCCTGCCGCATTCATCGCCGGATCAAGTTAACGTGAAAGATGATGCGCGCGAGATCAAACTCACCCGCTATACCCATGGTTTGGGCTGCGCATGCAAACTCCGGCCGCAAGCCCTCGAGAAGGTGCTGGCAAATATGCCCCGCATCACTGACGCCAGGGCGCTGGTGGACGCCTCCACCAATGATGACGCGGCGGTTTACCAAGTGCGTGATGACCTGGCGGTGGTACAAACGGTGGACTTCTTCACGCCCATCGTGGACGACCCCTATTGGTTCGGCGCTATCTCAGCCGCAAACTCCCTGTCGGACATCTATGCCATGGGCGCCCAGCCAATTTTTGCCCTGAACATCGTCGGCTTCCCCTCCAACCGGCTGCCTCTGAACGTGTTGGAAGCCATCCTTCAGGGCGCACAGGAAAAAGCACAGGAAGCGGGTATTACCATACTTGGCGGGCATACCGTAGACGACAGCGAACCCAAATACGGCATGGCTGTGACAGGGCTCATTCATCCGGATAAAATTTTACGAAACAGCACCGCCCAACCCGGAGATGCGCTCATCCTGACCAAGCCGATTGGGTTAGGCATTCTCACAACAGCCCTCAAACAAGGAGCTGCGGATTCCCAGGTTGAGAAGAAAGCCATTCAGATTATGGCAAGTCTCAATAAGGATGCCGCAGAAAGCTTGGGCGGCTTTAATGTTCACGCCTGCACGGATATTACCGGTTTCGGATTATTGGGACATCTCCATGAAATGACCACAGGATCAAAGGTTGATGCACAAATTCATGTAAATCAGGTGCCAATACTTCCTGAAGCGCGCCAATTTGCCGAAATGGACATCATCCCCGGCGGGACGCTTAATAATCTCAGCTTCGTGAAACCCTATGTCAAATTTGCAGACGATATCTCCCGCATTGATCAGGTGCTGCTGGCAGACGCACAGACTTCCGGCGGCCTTTTAATCAGCCTGCCAGAAAAGGAAGCAGACTCCCTTGTTGGTCTTCTCGAGGAAAAGGGGATTAAGGCTGCCATGATCGGGTGGATGTCCCAACCGGGCGATGGGTCGATTACTGTAAAAAAATAACATGAGGGACTGAAATCCAGTGGTCATTTAAATAGAAAATCAGGGTTGAGACCCGCTATTTTTCTTGCCAAAAAATAATAAAGACAGGTTCCATAAAGACCTGAGAAAATATATGCTGTTCTAATAGTTTTTTTACTATACTTGTAGAGAAAACATTAATTTGTGACGAATGAAAGGAAAAGAAATGGCAATCATAAATGTGTCTCACATATCCAAACGTTTTGGGGAAACCCAGGCCGTGAATGATCTGAGTTTCGAAGTAAAGCCAGGGGAGATATTTGGTCTTCTTGGGCCGAATGGCGCCGGTAAGACAACTACCATTCGTATGATCCTGGACATCTTCGAACCCGATTCTGGTGAGATCAGCGTTCTGGGCGGTTCGATGAATGAGGAAAAGAAAAACCACATCGGCTACCTTCCTGAGGAGCGCGGCCTTTATCAGGACATCCCCCTGGAACGCTGTCTAACCTTCCTGGCAACATTAAAGGGGATGGATGAAAAAAAAGCATCCGCTGAATTAAGAGAGTATATGAAGCAATTTGACCTTTACGAATATCGAGATAAAAAGGTCAAGGAACTCAGTAAAGGTATGCAGCAAAAAGCCCAATTAATTACAACCCTGGTTCACGACCCGGAAATCGTGATCATCGATGAGCCATTCACATCACTAGATCCGGTCAATACCGAAATGGTCAAGGACATCCTCGAGATGAAACGAGATGAAGGCAAAGCGATCATCATGTCCACCCATCAAATGAACCAGGTTGAGGAACTCTGCGACCGAATCCTGCTCATTGACCACGGACAGCGCGTCCTATACGGCACCTTGCGGGAGATCCAAAACAACTTCTCTTCACGGGATATCATGGTCACCCCCCTCAGTACCCTGCCGGATTCCATCGGCGGCGTGCGCGAGATCCGCAAACTCAATGGCCGATACCGCCTTGTCCTTGAAGAAAGTTCTGAACCCAATAAAATCCTCAAGAATCTTATCAATCTGGGCGTTGAGTTGATCGAATTTGAGATTGCTGTTCCCCCACTGAACGAAATCTTCATTAAAGTCGTCAAAGAACAAGAAGGTGATAAAAATGACTAAGATTTGGCATATCATCAAATATGAATATAGGCGCCACGTCTTCCGAAAGCGCTTTCTGTTCAGCCTGCTCAGCTTGCCGATGGCAGTTATCGCAATGATCCTTGTTGCCATCCTGATCGGGGCCTTCTCTGTGGATACCTCGCCAGTCGGTTATATTGACTATGCTGACGTGATCCATGAACCAATAACTATTGAGGAAGAAGGGGATATTTTCAACCCGATCATCCCATTTACAGCCTATCAGGATGAAGATCGGGCGAAAAACGATCTGGAAGCTGAAGAGATTCAAGCCTATTACGTCATCCCAGAGACCTATTCGGACTCTCTTGAGATTGAGCTATTTTATTTGGAAGAGCCCGGCGGCGATGTCCAAAGTCAGTTTACAGATTTGGTGCGTCAAAACCTGCTAGCCTCTGAAGACCTTGACCCTGAGGTCATACAACGGTTGGAAGAAGGCAGTTTAATCACCACAACTTCCTTGGATGGCAGTCGGGAGATGCGAGAGGATCAATGGTATACCATTTTCACGCCCTTCATCGCAGGGATCATGTTTGTGGTCGTTGTTATGACAAGCGGCGGCTATCTCCTTCAGGCTGTTGTCGAGGAAAAAGAAAACCGCACCATGGAAATCGTGATCACTTCCGTCACTCCCACTCAACTTATGACCGGTAAGATCATCGGTAACATCGGTGTGGGGTTAACCCAGCTTGTTATCTGGCTGATCTTTGGATGGATTGGATTGAGGGTGGGGGGTCATTTCTGGCCTTTCCTGCAGGATTTCTCCATTTCCACGGATTACATTCTCCTCTTGCTCGCAGTCATGCTGCCAGCATTTGTGATGGTCTCAGCATTCATGGCAGCCATTGGGTCAACCATGACGGAAATGCGAGAAGCTCAACAAGTTTCCGGATTAATCTCCTTGCCAATGATGATCCCTTATTACATCTCTTCAACAATCATGATGAATCCCAATGGGGCTTTGGTGGTGATCCTCAGTTATTTTCCGTTGACATCGCCTATTACCATCCTAATGCGTTCAGCTTTCACGGTCGTACCGGCCTGGGAGCTCGCGATCAATATTACGATCTTAATCGCGTTTGCGGTCTTTGCCATCTGGTTCGCAGGAAGAGCCTTCCGCATGGGAATGCTGCGCTATGGAAAAAAGCTGTCCATTAAAGAGATATTTGGAAAGAGAATTGAAAAATGAAAAAAACATGGGTCGTTTTTAAAACAGAGTTTATTAATACCGTCACACGACGCTCATTCTTATTGACCCTAATCCTCGTTCCTCTGGTGCCGGCGCTTATTCTCGGAGGGATCTCGCTGTTTGGCGGCGATGAGACTGGAGACGGCGCTGGCGGCATAGGCGCTATTTTCCGACCACAGCAAACCACACAGCTTGTAGAAGGCTATGTGGATCAGGCTGGTGTGATTAAGGAAATACCTTCTTGGGTTGAAGAAGGCAGATTCATTGCCTTTGAGAGCGTCGAAGCAGCTCAAGATGCAGTCGTGTCAGGGGAGATTACTGGTTACTATCTGATTCGACCGGATTACCTTGAAAGTGGTGCAATTCACTACGTCCGTGAGGATTTCAACCCCATGACAGCAATGGAAACAACCCCTCTCATGAACAATGTCATCAGCTACAATCTTTTGGGAGGTGATCCCTTACGTTTCCAAACCTATCAAAACCCTGTCCAGGTGCTAAACATTGATCTTGAACCCGAGGAGGTGGAACGCGACCAAAGCAACCCTCTGGCATTTTATATTCCTTACGGCGTCGCCATGCTGTTCTATGTCCTGATCCTCTCTTCGGCCAGCCTGATGCTGAACAGCGTTGCAAAAGAAAAAGAGAATAGAGTGATGGAAATATTGATGAGTTCTGTTAAACCCAACCAGCTATTCACAGGGAAAATCCTTGGCTTAGGAATGGTTGGATTGCTTCAAATGGTGGTCTGGTTGGGCTCCGGCTTGATCATGCTTCGCTTAGGCGGCACAACCCTCAACATTCCCCCAAACCTTCAGCTGCCACCCGAGATCTTCATTTGGGGAATCATCTTCTTCGTCCTTGGCTATTTGTTATACGCTACCATTATGGCAGGTATAGGTGCTCTGGTTCCAAACCTCAATGAAGCAACGCAGGCGACAACTATCGTGGTCTTGCCGATAATAATCCCTCTATTAATGATTGGTGTGATCATCAATGAGCCCAATGCCACATTGCCCGTTGTGCTGAGCCTGATACCCTTTACAGCTCCCAATACCATAATGACCAGGCTGGCCGCGGGTTCCGTGCCGATTTGGCAGTTATTGGTCGCCATCATTCTGATGATTCTGACCATATTCCTACTGATACGTGCGGTGTCCGGCATGTTCAGAGCGCAGAACTTGCTGACAGGGAAAAAATTCAGCCTGGGTCTGTATATCAAAATTCTTTTGGGTCAGGACCTCGAAACCGCCGAAGAAGGATAAAATACTTTGTAGAATAACCGATACATTGCTCATAGATGGGTGCCTTAAGGTATCACCCATCTTTTTCATCCTCGGGACAAAATATCAAGGGATTAATTTAAACTATAACATTCCTATTAAAGGGTAATTAACATAACCAAACCCCCCTCCAGTATTCCACTCCCAGGAAGAGTATTATATAATTATCATATAAAGTTTAGGAAAGCACGAAGGTCAGGAGATTCGTTATGAAAAAAGGGAATTTCGCATTTTTATTCATGCTCATCGTCGTTCTCAGCCTGAGTCTGACAGGATGCAACCTGCCAGGAGATACGACCCCAACTACACAGGTGGATCTTCTTAATACCGCTGCGGCACAAACCATCCAAGCCCAGCAAACCCACATCGCACAAACGCAACAAGCCAGTCAAACAGCGGCTGCACCCACAAACACGCTTGAGACCACAGAAGTGGAAGGCACGCCAACCTTCACGCTGGAGCCAAGCCTCACTCCCACTATTACAGCAACAACAACTGCAGAAAAGGAATGTGACCAGGCAGCCTTCATCTCCGAAACCATTCCTGACGGTACAGAATTTTTCCCAGGGCAGCCTTTCACCAAGACCTGGACATTAGAAAACAGCGGGTCTTGCACATGGAACGCTAATTATGATGTTGTATTTGTCAGCGGAGACGCAATGGACGCTCCCGCCTCACAGCAGTTAACCAGCGACCCCGTTGCTCCTGGTGAAACCATTAAAATTACAATGGATTTTACCGCGCCAATGACCACCGGCACTCATCGCGGAGATTTCAAGCTGCGAAATGCCAGCGGAGTCCTGTTCGGGATCGGTGAAAAAGACGGTCCGTTCTGGGTGGAAATTGATGTGGATGAATCATCCTATGAATTTGCGAAGATTTACTGCGTATCAGGCGTAACCTGGTCTAGCGGCGCCGGCACATTACCTTGTCCCGGAAGTCCTGGAGATGGTGAGGGATGGGTAAAAAGATTTAATGAACCCACACTAGAAACGGGCAGAGTTGAGAATGAACCCGGACTTGCTGTTCATCCACAAAACATCACGGATGGATGGATTAAAGGAACCTTCCCTGAAATCACCCTGACGGAGGACTTATACTTCAGAGCCCTTCTGAGCTGTAATGAAAACGCCGATTGTGATGTCCATTTCAAATTAAATTACAAAATCGATGGCGGCACAGAACATACTCTTGCCACCTGGCATGAGGTTAAAGATGACAGTTTTAATATTGTTGAGGTTGACCTGAGCGGACTGACGGGTGAAACAGTTCAGTTTATCCTGCTTCTCGAAGCTAATGGCAGTCCTGCCAATGATACAGCGCTGTGGGTTGCGCCTAGGATCGAACCGTAAAATAGATTTAATACCCATACAAAACGGTGATGGATGCGCATCACCCTTTTGTTTGAAAATAAAATAAATCCATCTTAGATCAAAAATCCTCACCGTTCCTTGACTTTTCCCGCCCATCATCTACAATAGATGATTGACCAAACGAAAAGAACCTTGGTCTGGAGGTATCACGAATAATGATAAAAAGAACAAAACAAATATTGATAATAACAATACTGATGTTGCTCGCAAGCTCACTCATCAGCGCTTGTAAAAGTGCCACGCCCACTACGGATATCAATGCGCAGAAAACCGGCTTCGCACAAACCGCCGATGCACAGGCAAGCCTGACGGCCGCAGCACGACCGACGGAGACCCCCTCGCCAACACTTGAACCTACCGCAACCCCCACCGAGACGCAACAAGAGGGAGCTGAAACAATGAATCCAACGGAATCAGGAACATCGAAAAATGGGGGGACCGATAGCCCAGCAACAGCTACATCCATCACTGGCGTAGATGATGCCCAGTGGCGGTCTCAGAGTCCGAAAGATAATACGGAATTCAAACCCGGCGAGTCGTTCACGGTGACATGGAAACTGGAAAACACCGGCACCTCAACCTGGACCACAAATTACTACATCCAATTCACCTCCGGCGATCAAATGGACGCTGAAGAAAAAGTCTATCTGCCCTATCCTGTGCCACCGGGGAAAAATGTTGAGATCAGTGTTGACTTTAAAGCCCCTGATGAAACGGGCGAGTATAAAAGTGTTTGGAGTTTGATAAATTCGAGTGATGAAGTCTTTTACACCAACTTCTTCATCATTATTAACGTTGTCGAAAATTGAAGCGGATTCAAAGCATCTATGAAATATAAATAAATAATCTATATGATGTCTGACCTTAACGCTTTGAAAGAAAGCATCGAAACCGAGGCGATTGGCCTCGGTTTCACGCATATGGGTATTGCGCCCCCCATCCAACCGCCGCATTATGAGCAATATCTCAATTGGATTGCCTCAGGAAAATACGCCGATATGAGTTATCTCTCAAGAACAGATGCTATAAAAAAACGCGGCGATCCCAGGATAATCCTTGAAGGATGCAAATCTATCATTTCGATGGCAATGCCATACCAGCCTTCACAGGCGAAACCCAGCGACACGCCCCCAGGAAAGGGGAGAATATCAGCTTATGCCCTAACAAAAGACTATCATCAGGTAATGTGGGACAAACTAGCGAAACTCGAGGATTTCATTCGATCGCAAATGGATCGCGATGTCCGCCTTAAGTCTTATGTCGATACTGGTCCCGTCCTCGAGCGTGACTATGCATCATTGGCTGGCATTGGGATTGCTGGTAAAAACACGTGTGTGATCATCCCGGGCATCGGCTCCTTTTTCTTCCTAGCTGAGATTCTCACGGACCTGGAACTCCCTATTGATCCTCCATACCAGCGCGACATCTGCGGTTCCTGCCGGCGCTGCATTGATGCCTGCCCAACGAGCTGTATACTGGAGAATCGAAACATTGACGCCAATCGCTGTATCAGTTACCTGACTATTGAAAATAAGGGGCTTATTCCGGATAACCTCAAAGAGAAAATCGGAGATTGGGTCTTCGGTTGTGATGTATGTCAGAATGTCTGCCCCTACAACACACAATCCCCTGAGCAACTCCTCTCCCTGGGCTCCCCACTCCTTCCGGAATTCATTGATCTGATAGATCTTTTCACATTTGATGATCATGACTTCGCTGAAAAAATCGCTGGGACACCTCTTACAAGGGCAAAACGGGATGGACTTCTGCGAAACGCCGCTGTTGTCCTCGGCAATCAACGAGTAAAAAAAGCTCTACCGGCACTAAAGCGATCCTTAGAGAAAGAACAAAATCCTACTGTCATTGACGCCTGCCGTTGGGCGATTGAAACGATCGAACAACACGACAAAACACACTCACAGAGAGATGACTCTTAAGCAATATGGAAACCAAACCCACTTTTAGGATCGGACAGGTGCCCATATTTGGCGATCTGATCCTGGCGCCAATGGATGGGATCACCGACCTTCCATTAAGAGGACTTTGCCGCAGCTTGGGGTCAGCAATGAGTGTGACAGAGTTCATCAATGCGTTGGACGTCTTGGAGGACAATCCCCGCTATCTGGCGAGAATCGCTTTTGAACCCTTTCACAGACCCCTCTGCCTGCAGCTCCTGGGGGATAAACCCGAGCGGATGCTGAAAGCTGCTCAACAGCTTATCCCAAAAGTGCAGCCGGACATCATCGACATCAACCTCGGCTGTCAGTCAAAGAATGTGACCTCCCGGGGGGCTGGTGCAGCGTTGATGAAGACGCCGGATGTCATCGCGACGATATTTCAAAAAATGACCCAGCATTTTAACATCCCAATCACCGGAAAAATCCGCCTGGGATGGGATGAGGATCATCTTAATTATTTAGAAGTAGCCAAGGTCATTCAGGATATCGGCGGCGCCATGGTGGCCGTTCACGGGCGCACCCGGCAGCAAGCCTACCGCGGGGAGGTCCGCTGGGAGCCAATTGGAGAGATTAAGCAAGCCCTTGATATTCCAGTCATCGGCAACGGCGACGTTCGTACCGTTGCGGATATTCAGGAGATAAAACAAATGACCGGTTGTGATGCGGTGATGATTGGGCGCGCCGCGGTGGGAAATCCTTGGATCTTTAGCCGCTTGGACCGTAACGATGTGCCGCCGTCTATCGTTTATAAAACCATAATAGATCATCTAGATAAGATGCTAAAATTTTACGGTGACCGGGGGGTGATCACCTTTCGTAAATATCTAAAAGCTTATCTTGCGTCTTATCATCTCCCACAGGAAGAATTATTGACGTTGTTGAAAAGCAAGGACCCAGATTTCATTAAGGGTTTCCTGACTGCCTATTTCCAGGAAATCTCCAAAGAATAATTAGCATAGGAGTGTCAGCATTCATCCTTCTTCTGACAGTCCTTTGATCAATTGATCCACCGGGTGAACCAATTCATCTAGGACTTTGACCAATGGTGCATTATTTTTCATTTTGAGTTGATGTAAAAGCTGCATCGCAGAGTCATAATGGTTTTCAATTTGGTACAAGCCATAACTGATCGCACCGCATCTGAGCAGTATTTCCTGCGCCTCATGAAGAAGCTGCGAATCCTCTACTTGAGTCCGAATGCTGTTGAACCTATCCCGCCAGGGATGTTCCACAGTTTCCGCGAACAGGATCGGCAGAGGGTGCCGTCCGTTCCCCCAATCTGTATTTGCGGGCACCTCAAGAGAATCACGTAAATCATCATGGATCTGAATCAGGATTCCATATTCCTCGCCTAACTTTATCAGAAGCCCCACCTCTTCCGCATCTACACCACAAGCCACACCTCCCAAGCCAAGAGCGCCGGCAAAAAATGCACCGCTTTTCAGTCGGACAATTTCCCAATAGGTTGATTCGTCGGTGACATCGCCAGTATCCAAATGCTGCCCATGGGCGACATTGATGAGCATCCTTCCCAGGATAGATAAAGCACAGATTTTTTCTTTATCCGACAGGGGAATAGAAAGCAAAGATTGATACGCAGCAGCAACCATGGCTGCGCTCATATTTGCCAATTGAGGAGGGTTGCAGGCATGCTTACTGAACCGCCCATCGCCGTCCAATAAATCATCAATCAGGATGATCGAAGTATATGCCAGTGTCAGGCAAGTACTGGCGGGCACCAACAACTCCTTATTGCACTCATAACATTCACCGATTAAGGCTGGAATCCAGATATGCTTCGGTTTTTCATTTATAATCGTATCAATCAGACGTCTAAAATCTCTCCAATCAGAAAAGATTTTGTTTTTTTGAAGAAACCGGCTAACGTGACTATACATGATATTTATCCCTCTGGCTTGCTAGCGCGTTTGAAAGCCTGGCCAGCAAGCCCTGAGACCATTGCCTTACCACATCCACCATTCCCAGTCGTTGAAATCCTGGTTCTTACGGACATCTTCCAAATCCGCTTGACAAACAATAGAGAGTTTTTCTATTCTTTCGTTGGCAGATTTTTCAACTTCCTGGAGAGCATCATAAAACGCCTTCATTTTTCTCACCTCCTTTCTTTAGAAAAGATGTTGCCATGATTTCTTTAAGAATTAATCACACAAACACATTACCAAATAACAACCGTCAACTCCTTCAATGGATAGAAATCATCATGAGCGTCGTTTTATTTGCGGTTCTAGCTCTATTTACCTATACTGAGATATTCTTAAAGCCATATCTAGGTTTCTCGGTCAATTGGAGCATAGGTATTGTAACCAACCTTGACCCAGTCGCTGAGGATGATATTCAATTGGATGACCAAATTTTGAGTATCAATGGTGTCCCAATTGACAAAATCAATACATCGATTCATGAAAACCCATTAATCCAGACCGACGCTGGAGAGGAATGGCGCATCCTACTCACTCGGGACGGTGAGCAGCTCAGTTTACGCTATCCCAAGCCAGACCAGAGCGAACACACTTTCCTCAATATAATTTCTGGAGATTGGATTCTTCCTTATCCCTTCTTTGCAGCAGGGATTATCACAGTCCTTTTTATTCGTCCCAGAACGAAAACCCGCCTTTTGCTCATTCTTTTTTTCTATACCTTTGCAATATGGATCAGCGCTGGTCTGATATCGCCCACAGGCTATTGGGAATCGTCAACAATTATGCGTGCGTTTGTCTGGTTGAGTCTGCCCGTCGCTTTTCAACTTCACTGGCGTTTTCCAATCCCATTTAAATTCAGCAAACAATGGATTAACTTCACTGCATATAGTTTGTTCGTCCTGCTTGCCATACTGGAAATTCTATCAATCAATCCAAATTATGCATTCATGTTCGCTTTTATATTTGCACTCATCAGTTCTTTTACCATATTGGTGATCAAGTATTTTCAATTTAAGGCACATCGGAAATTACTAAGAGCCATCCTTTTTGCCTACTTTCTAGCTGTATTACCGCTGGCGGTAATGGGGATCGGATTATTGATTGGGTCCATACCACTCAAAGGAAATATCGCACTATTAGGATTAACAGCCATCCCAGGATTTTATTTCTTTATTGGACACCGAATCCACCTGAAGCGAAATATTCCCAGGGTTAATTTATTTCAAAAACTATTCACAATTGGAATTCTACTAGCCTTTTTAATTAATTTCTTATTCCAATCCCTGCCAGCAACTACAATCAATCCATTGGTATCCAATATCGCCTCTTTTCTTACAATAATCTTCATCTCTATAACAGGTTTTGGCGCTCTCCTGATCATGCCAGCTCTTGCCAACGACCAGGTCAATTTATTTAAAACAGAGACTTACACACTCCGGCTGAGTGCAAACCGAGCCGCCGCTTTCATCATCTTCATGTTAATAGTCAGCTCACTAACGCTTACAGCAATGTTTCTGATAACAAGTCTTACTCATTCACCAACCTCTATATCCATTTGGGCAACTTTGATAAATATTACCATGATCATCTTATCCACTCAGCTTTATAAACCTTATCGCAAATTATTCGATCGAATTATTCTAGGAATCCAACAACCCCCGGAGGAACTTATTTGCGATTATGCACACATCATTAGTACTAGCTTGGAGCGGGATTCACTCGAAATCCTATTAAAAGATGAGATCCTGCCCAGCCTGCTGATCCGGGAATCTGTTCTCTTTTATTTCCAGGATAACTCTCAAATCATGACTCTCTTTAAAACAGGATTAACTGACTCCATTGTCTCCCAAATGCAAGAAGATGTTTCTCTTTTCTTCAATGACTACAATAAAGAAGAATCCCTGGAGAATATTGCTAACAAATATCCTTGGGTCAGGGTTGCGCTTCCGCTGGAAATCAAAGGGAAGAATGTGGGCATATGGTTCTTCGGACGGCTGGATCCTAATGATATCTATAATTCAGACTTTATCAAAGACCTCAACTCCCTGGCTAACCAGACCGCCCTTGCCTTACTCAATATTCATCAGGCGGAAATCCTGCAATCATTGTATAACGCCAATGTCAATCGACAGGAAGAAGAGAAAGCCAATATTGCCAGGGACCTTCACGATGTTCTCCTGCCTTCCATTGGATATCTGATCGAAATTCAAGAAAATGACTGCAGCAGTGAAGAGTTTGAACAAGCAGTTCAACGGATTAACAACATGATCCGCAATATCATGAGCGGTTTACGCCCTGCTGCTTTAGATATGGGATTGGCGATCGCACTGGAAGAGCTGGCGGATGAGCCTAAAGAGCAAATTGGAGGTGTAATTAACATTCGGACACGCTTGATGACCGCTGAGTCTGTCTCATATCCTAAAAAAGCTGAAGTACATCTCTACCGGATGGTGCAGCAAGCTAGCCAAAATGCATTGGAACATGCGCAAGCAAAAGAGATTCTCATCCATGGCAAGCTTCTCCCCGATTCACTTGAATTGCATATCGAGGATGATGGTGTGGGCTTCCAAATGACAGGCAGTCCTGATTTAAGTGCTTTAATCACACAGCAGCACTTTGGCCTGGCAAATATCTTTGAAAGGGCAAAAATCATCGGCGCTGATGTTAAAATCGATTCCCAATTGAATCAAGGCACATATATCCATATTTCTTGGAATCCGCAAAATTACCCCAAAACCAATTGAACCGACGTTGAGATTGATATGATGCAATCTTTCGCGATCAGCATGTTATTCGCGAACAGATATATCATAGTGATTTCGCAAATAAAACGCTCATTTCGCTGAGCTTGCATATTTAATGCCGTCTGGTATAATTCACGCAATGACTGGTCCTGTTCCAGGTTGAAACTAACTCGGCTGGGAACATGGAGACCTGCAATTGAAATGATAAAGGAGTAGCAGTGTCATGGCTTTAGATAAAGAAGGCAAAGAAGAGATCATTGAAGAATATAAGCGTCACGGTGACGATACAGGTTCACCAGAAGTGCAAATTGCAATCCTCTCAAAACGAATTTTAGAATTGACAGATCACCTCCGGGTGAATAAGCATGATGAAAGTTCGCGGCGGGGCTTGCTCAAACTCGTTGGTCGCCGACGTCGTTTACTGGCATATTTGCGCCGGAAGGATTACAAACGCTATCTGGCGCTTACTGAAAAGCTCAAGATCCGCAATAAATAATTATCGATTTGAAACAATCAGAGAACAAACCGCAGATTAAGCAGATTGCAGAGCAAGAGGAATCATTCTTCTAAGATGACTCAGCAATTGACTTTTCTGCGGTAATATATTTAAGTATGTACAAACCGTCAGTCGGGAATTGAAAATTGCTGAGGACTGGCACCTCACCGGTTTTCAGTCCCTGACTGGGCGGGTAATTAGATGAAGGGAAGTATTTAAATGCAACCTAATGTAAAGATATATCGAACAAAACTCGGTGATAAAGATATTATCATCGAAACTGGCAAGCTGGCTGGACAAGCCGGCGGCGCTGTAACCATCAGACAGGGAGATAGTCTGATCTTATCCGCTGCTACTATGGGCGGTGTAAGGGAAGGCTTAGACTTCTTCCCCCTGACCGTTGATTATGAGGAACGGATGTATGCTGGTGGACGCATTCCCGGCTCATTCTTCCGGCGCGAGGGTCGGCCGCGCGGCGAAGCTGTCCTCACCGCAAGGATGGTGGACCGCCCTCTTCGCCCGTTATTCCCGGATGGCATGCGCAATGAGGTGCAAGTGATCCTCATGTCCCTTTCCGCAGATACCGAGAATCCCCTGGACACTTTATGCATCAATGCTGCCTCAGCTTCCGTGATGATCTCCGATATCCCCTGGGATGGCCCCTTGGGTGCAGTCCGCATCGGCTATGTAGACGGCGAACTGGTCGTCAACCCCACATTTAGCGAGATGGAAGAATCCAAATTAGATCTGATGGTCGCAGGCACCAAAGAAGCTATCACCATGGTGGAATGCGGCGCGGAAGAGGTTTCAGAGCAGGTAATGATTGAGGCTCTTGACCTTGCACACCGATCCATTCAACCCATCATTGAGCTTCAAGAACAAATGGCTCGTGAGATCGGTAAAGAGAAACGCGAAGTTGAACGTGTCGTTACAGAAGAAAGTTTGATCGGAGAGATCAAAGCAGATGTCAAAGATCGCCTGCTTGAGATCATTAACAAACCCTATTCTAAAGAAAACCTTTATGGCGGCATCAGTGAATTAAAAGAAGAAATCATTGAGAAAAATACCGCTGATAAAGCGGAAGAACTCAGCGAATCCAAACTCAAAGAATTGAAGAAGAACATCGGCAACGCTTTTGAAGAAGCAGAAAAAGCCATCATCCGAGAACGGATTTTATCCGAGCGAAAACGCCCCGATGGACGCAATCCAAAGGATATCCGCGATGTCTGGTGCGAAGTTAATGTCAGCCCGCGGGCACACGGCTCCGGCTTATTCACTCGCGGCGAGACACAGGTATTGACCATGGCAACACTAGGCACCCCTCGGGAAGCGCAGGAACTGGATAACCTGATCCCCGGTGAATCAAAACGTTACATGCATCATTACAATTTCCCGCCCTTCTGTGTGGGTGAGACCGGTCGTCTCTACACCTCCCGACGAGAAATCGGACACGGAATGTTGGCTGAGCGAGCATTACGACCCGTCATTCCAGAGGAAACCGAGTTCCCCTACACCCTACGTCTTGTTTCTGAGGTGATGGCTTCCAATGGCTCATCCTCCATGGCTTCCACCTGCGGTTCAACACTGGCGCTGATGGACACCGGCGTGCCGATCAAACGGCCCGTCTCCGGTGTGGCGATGGGGTTGATCAAGCAGGATGATAATTACGTCATCCTCACCGATATCCTCGGCATGGAAGACCACCTGGGCGATATGGACTTCAAAGTCACCGGCACCAGTGAGGGCATCACAGCCCTGCAGATGGACATCAAAATCAGTGGGATCACGACTGAAATTATGTCCGAAGCCCTTGAACAGGCACGGCAAGCACGCCTATCAATCCTTGAAACGATGCTGCAGACCATTGATAAACCCCGTGAAGAGATCAAAGATCATGCGCCCCGCATAGAAATCATTAAGGTACCGATTGAAAAGATCGGCGCGGTGATCGGCAAAGGCGGTGAAACCATCCGCACCATCCAGGAAGAAACCGACACCCGCATTGACATTGAAGACGACGGCACAATTTACATTGCCTCAACCAACGGCATTGGCTTCAAGGCAGCCCGTGACCGCATTGAACGTCTGACAGAAGAGGTCGAAGTTGGTCATATTTACACAGGCAAAGTGGTCCGGACGACAGATTTCGGCGCATTCGTTGAAATTCTGCCCGGACAGGACGGCCTGGTACATATTTCTCAATTAGATACCAGCCACGTCAATAAAGTCACAGATGTGGTCAAAGAAGGTGATGAAATAACCGTTATGGTCACAAACATCGACAATCAGGGAAAAATCAGGCTCTCACGCCAGGCACTTCTGGAAGGCTGGACGCTTGAAGAAGCCCAGGCTCAGGATGGCGGCGGAAATAAAAACAAAAGCCGCGGCCGGCGACGGTGATCGAAAATAACTAAAATACAGACTGCCCCTTCAACTGGGGCAGTTTTTTGTTTAAAGGAGTAGGGAATGGTGAGTGGAAATTGGGTGAATGTTATTAGGTATTAGGTATTAGGTATTAGGCACTATGTCAAGTTACAAGGATTGTTCGTTTATGTATTTTTCGATTCATGGTGACAAATGGATTAATCGGGGTTGCTCGTAGGCAGTTCGGGCATGTCGGGACCAGGTACACCTAAATGTTCAGCCAGAGCAGCGCGTAAAGCCGTGCGATCATCCCAGTGATATTCAATATCTCCGAAGCACATCGATTGCTCATGCCCTTTTCCGCATGTGATCACCAAATCCCCCTCGCCCGCCCGTGCCACAGCTCTGCGTATCGCATCTGGCCGATTGGGTTCAAGCCAAAAATCAACTCCTTCTTCACCTCCTCCTCTTTCAGCCCCCAGCTTCATATCCGCCAGGATAGCATCCAGTGATTCCGTTCTAGGGTCCTCAGCGGTTAGGATACATTCGTCCGCCAACTGTACAGCGATCTCGGGCATCAGCATGCGCTTTTCGACATCACGCAGTCCCGCTGATCCAAAAACAGCGATTACCTTGCCATCCGTCAATTCTTGGGCAGTTAGCAATGCCTGTTTAATGGCATTAGGGGTATGGGCAAAATCAACGATTGCCAGGAAGTCCTGTCCCAAATCAATCCTTTCCATCCTGCCAGGTACAGGCGGGACAGTTTCAAAAGCAGTTTGCACGGTTGAAATGGGTACATCCAGTCCATAAACGGTCAGCCCGATCGCGGCCAGGCTGTTGAGGACGTTATAGCGTCCAATTAAAGGTGTGCGAATGGGAAAAGACTGTTCTGAACCACGAACTGTGAATCGCAAATCACTGGGCGTGTTCTCGATTTCATCCGCCCACAGATCAGCATCCTTTGAAAGGCTATACGAAAGCTGTTGGGCTTGGGTAATTTCGGAGAGATAAGGATAAGACTCATCATCCTTGTTCAAAACAACGAGTTTCTCCACACCCTTCTTAGAGTCTCCCTTCGAAAGGACTTCGAATAACAGACCCTTGGCTTGCAGATACCCTTTGTAATCTCCGTGATAATCCAAATGCTCATGGGTGATATTGGTGACAGCCCCCAGGTCAAAAGCGACCTCCGCCACCCGCTTTTGTGCTAATCCATGAGAGGTGACCTCCAGCACGGCATGGGTCAACCCCGCTTCCACCATCAACGCCAAATAGCGCTGTACATCAGGGGATGCAGGTGTTGTGACATGAAAACCCGTGTCAAGGGCTTCATCGCCGATGAGGGCGTTAACCGTAGAGATCATCCCCACTGGAAATCCCGCCGTGTGCAGGATATGGTAGACCATATTGGTGGTGGTGGTCTTGCCGTCTGTCCCCGTCACGCCAATCACTGTCAGTTTTTTAGACGGATAATCGTAAAAAGCGGCGGAAAATTTTGCCAGCGCTTCGCGGTCGTCGCCCCGGATGCGGACATAAGGTACATGCAGGGAATCCATAGGATGGGTGCCTATCACCGCAGCCGCCCCCTTCTCCACCGCTGAGTTGATGTATTGGTGCCCGTCAACGTTCCCGCCAACCAAGGCAAAGAAGGCGTCGCCAGGCTGCACCTCCCGTGAATCCCAGGCAATGCCCGTGATCTCCGTCTCATGATACGAATTCAGGAGGGAGTCCGATATCCCCGCCAGGCAAGCCTTCAGGCTTCTGGTGCGTTTTCCGGTCACGTGGATGCAATCCTTTCAGATGGATGAATACAGCCTTGAATTTGCATGGATTTAATATAACCCGAACCGGCGTTTTGAACAAGTAAAAACAATTTAATCAATGCTATGAAGTGGCAAAAGGACAACGAAACGAAAAAAATAATATGATATAAACAACAACTATTTATTTCTAATAAAGTCTCCTCGGCGTGCGGATGTCAATCTTCCCCCTCCCCCTCCTTTTGTGCAGCCTTATCCTTGGGTTTTATCGCCCGCCGCGCCAGCAGGTACACCACTCCCAGTGTGAGCGGCGCGCTGCCCACCAGGAAGATCAACGTCCAGCGCGGCAGCGTGTCGTTGCGCAGATCGATCAGGATCCCCGCCAGAGTTGCCAAACCGGCGATGAGGAAGGTCAGACAGCCCACAGAAAAGGAGATCAGCAGCGCCTTCGCAGGATTCTGCTTTAAGTTATCTTCAGGTTTGTCAGGTGTTGTCATAGTAGATATCGTACCAGAATTTAGGGAACACGGGAGTGTGGTCACAGTATCAATATCAAGTGGCATCGGGCAAAAACCAACGCGAAGGAATCATTCTTGTCATTGTGAGACCTCATCAGAGGTCGAAGCAATCCAAGAAGTCCTCCCATAACCATAACCGCTATCCCATAACCATATCCCGTGAAATCCCAATCTTGGGTTGCCACGTCAGCTTCTACGAAGCCTCCTCGCAACGACAAAATTTTATCTCCCCGCTGCCACACGCCCTGCAATGAACAACACCCCCCACAGCGCCACGCCAGCCAGCCCCACCCACAGCACCAGCCGCGCCTCCAGGCCGTATAACGACCGCACCTGGAACGCCAGGTCCACCACCGCCACCGGCACGGGCACCAACTCCCCCAGCGCGTCGTCATAAAACCCAAAGGAAACATACAGCTTCCCCCCATATTCCCCCGACACCTCCCCCGCCACATCCCAGGTCAGGGTCAGCGCCTGCCCCACCGCCAGATTCGCCTGGGAGCGCCCCGCTGGCTCCATCGTCACCCCTGGTATGACCGGCTCCACCAACACCACCTGGGCTGGACGCTCCACCGCCTCCCCCGCTGCCCCCTCCACCTCCGTCAAGTGAACGGTGATCGTCCCCGTCTCCCCATCCCTGATCCAGACCGGCCAGGAGACATTCAACGTATAATCCGCTAGGCTGGCGTAGGTCATCCCCGCAGGCGCGCCGGGCAAAGGACCCGCCGAGATGGTGAACTGCACCGCATCTGTGGGCGGGGGCCACACCCCCCACCCCAGGCTGACCAGCCCAAAGCCGAGAAAGGCCAGGCTCAGGGCGAACAAGGTCTTGCTCAGCCAGCCGCCGCTTTTTCCAGGACGCAGCCGCTTCATCCCAGCCACACCAGCCCCAGCATACTTAACCCCAGCAGGGCTGCAATAACTATCATCAGAGACTGGCTCCCCCTTTGCATGGCGAGGTACAGTCCAAAGGGCAGCAAAACCTGCAGCGCCAGCAGGAGGATTCGAGCCTTAAGTTTGGACTTCTTCATCGTTTTCTCCGTCATCCTTCCCTCCTAAAAGACGTGTTGAATCAACAACGCCGCCAACGCCACCGTCCCGATGGTGACCGCGCCGTAAGCCAACAGCTTGCGCATCACCGCCCCCTCCTCACCCGCCAGCCCCACCGTGCTGCACCCTACGATCACCTTAGCTGGCGCCAGGACGCTGCCCAGTGCGCCCCCTGCCGTCTGCGCGCCCAGGATCAGCAGCACATCCAGGTTCAGCAGTTCCGCCGTATTCTGCTGCAATACAGCGAAAAGCACGTTGGAATTGTTATTGCTGCCGGTGATGAAGGCGCCCAGTGCTCCGATGAAGGGCGCCACCGCCGGGTAGACATCACGGCTGAAGCTCACGCTGAGCCCCTGCGCCAGTAGATAGGTCATCCCGCTGTGCAACATGACCGAAGCCACTGCCACCATCGCCAGGATGCCCAGGCTGGAGTTAACGCCGCTCTTCACCACACGCCCCAAAATTCGGCGCATGGCGCCTTTCTGGATATAGCCCACTCTACGATAAATCACATAGGAGATGATGCAGGTATACAGCAGGATGGCGCCCGGATGCCCAAAGATGTTGATCACCCGGCCGGGCCCCGCCTCGGTCACCCAGCCGTAGGCTGTGCGCACCTCCGGAAAGTCCAGCGTAAAGCTCACCTGGCTGAGGAAGGCGTCCACCGGCCGGATCAAATTGATGGCGAAGGCCAACACGACCAGCAGGCCGTAGGCAATCAACGATAGCCACAGGGACTTCCCTTCATCCTCTGGATTAACATCCTCGCTGGATAGTTCCCCAGCCTTTGCCCGATAAGCCGGCAGCCGCACCAGACCAAACCCGACCGCCAGTCCGGCAATGCCCGCGCCGGTCGCTCCCAATGTCCACACGCCGCTGGTGGCGAGCAGGTACTGCACCAAGCCCATCACCGAGCCAATGACCAGCACGGGGAAAAAAGCGCGTTTGAGCCCCTTCCAGCCCTCCCCAATCAAGGCCACCAGCAAGCCGCTGGGCAGGCAGGCGATCCCCAGCAGCAGCGCCGCCATGGGGGCCAACACCTCGCCAGGCATCCCCGTCACTGCCATCAGGGTTTGGAAGGATGACGCCAATGAGCCAAATGTCACCGCCCAGCCGTGGCCGATGGCTGCCATGGCCACCGCCTGGAGGGGCGTGAAACCCAAGCCCACCAACAGCGGCGCACACACCGCCACCGGTACGCCGAAGCCGCCCATGCCCTGCAAGAAGGAGACCATCAGCCAGCCGATCAACAACGATTGCATGACCCGGTCCCCCGTCAACTTTGGCAAAGCCTGCCCGATCATGCGGATGGCGCCGGCCTCCCGGGCGATGTTGAACAGCAGCAAGGCCGTCCAGATGATGAACAGCACGTCCAGACTGAGCAAAACGGCCTTGATCTGTGCCACGGCAAGGGTCTCAAAATTAGCCCCGAAGAATAAAAGGGCCGCCAACACCGCAGTGAACCAGCCCAAGCCGCCCGCCCGGCTCCCGCCCCAGCGGAAACCGAGCATGAAGAGCAACACCACCAACACCGGGGATAGAGCCAGCAGCCAATTCCAAATCGATAAGGTCAAATCCATCTAAACAAACTTTCTAAATGCGTTAATCCAATAATATTTTCTCGGCGACCATCTCCACAGAGGCCGAAATGCCTTCCGCCATGCCCGGCTGCCCGCCCCCCACGAAAACGGTGAAGGTTCCGGGCTCGATCACCCATTGACCCGCGTCATCCACGAAGGCAAACTGTTTGGGCTGAATTTCAAAGGTCACCCGCTCCTCAGCGCCTGGTGCCAGGCGGATGCGCCTGAAGCCCGCCAAACTATGCCTGGGCACGGGCAGCGACGCGGCCTCATCCCGCAGATAAAGCTGCACAACCTCATCACCCGCCCGCTCCCCCATATTGCGCACCATGCAGGAAACCCGCATGACCTCCGGGCCGTCCATGCGGTCATGGCTCAGCGCCAGGTCTGAATATGCAAAGGTCGTATAGCTCAACCCATAGCCAAAGGGATACAGGGGGGCATCGTCAAAATAACGGTAGGTGCGCCCGGCCATGGCGTAATCTTCAAAGGGTGGAAGCTGATCAACGGATTGATAAAAGGTCACCGGCAGCCGTCCGCCAGGATTATAGTCGCCGAACAAAACCTCCGCCACAGCGCGCCCGCCGCCCTGTCCAGGGTACCAGGCTTCCAGGATGGCAGCGCAGTGTCCATCCGCCCAGTTGACCGCCAGGGGGCTGCCGTTTAACAACACCAGCACCACCGGCGTTCCGGTTTCCACGACCGCTTGCAGCAGCGCTTCCTGCTCGCCGGGCAGGCGCAATTCTGATCGATCCCCGCGGCTCAAGGTGCCATTGGGGCTGCCCTCATGCTGGCCCTCCTCCCCCTCAAGCTGCTGTGAGAGGCCCAGAGCCAAAACAGCAACGTCACAATCTTCTGCAGCTTGGAGAGCTTCCTCAAATCCCTCCTGGCCAGGCTTGAAGATCTCACACCCGCGAGCATATCGCACTTCCGTGGATGGGGATACCAACCCGCGGATCCCCTCCAACACGGTGATGGATTCGGAGGGCGTGCCGAAGTAATTGCCGCGCAGGACGAGGGCGTCATCCGCGTTGGGGCCAATCACGGCCACAGAACCCAGGTCCTTATCCAGCGGCAGGAAACCCTCTTTGTTCTTGAGCAGCACCATCGACTGACGGGCGACCTCCAGCGCTAAAGCCTGGTTGGCGGGGGTATCCACTGCCTCAATGGGGATCTGTGCATAGGGCACATCCTCTGGGGGGTCAAACATGCCCAACTGGAAACGGATTTTGAAAAGATAAAATAATGCCTGATCAATGTCACGTTCAGTGAGCAAGCCGGCCCGAACAGCCGAGAGCAAATGCTCATAGGTGCAGCCGCAGTTTAGGTTGCACCCGTTCTTAATCGCCAGTGCGGAAGCTTCCGCCGGCGTTTCCACCAATTGGTGATGTTGATGAATATCCTGGATAGCGCCGCAGTCCGAAACGATATACCCCTCAAAACCCCATTGGTCCCGCAGGATGTCCTGCAGCAGCCTTGGGCTGGCGCAGCAGGCCTCGCCGTTGGTGCGGTTATATGCGCCCATCACTCCCGCCACATCCGCCTCCCGTACCAGGGCTTCAAAAGCAGGTAAATAGGTCATCCACAGATCGCGGGTGCCGACCTCTGCGTTGAAGCGGTGCCGTTCCGCTTCGGGCCCACTGTGCACGGCGTAATGTTTGGCGCAGGCGGCCGTCTTCAGGCAATCCGGATCATCCCCCTGCATACCCTTCACAAACTGAACCCCTATTCTTGACGTCAGGTAAGGGTCCTCGCCGTAGGTTTCCTGCCCCCGGCCCCAGCGCGGATCACGGAAGATGTTGATATTCGGCGACCAGAAGGTGAGCCCCTTGTATTGCCCGTGGTCGCCCTCCCGCAGCGCCTGATGGTGTTTGGCGCGCCCCTCATCAGAGATGGCGCTGGCCATGCGGAAAACCAGATCTTCATTCCACGTTGCTGCGATGCCGATCGCCTGGGGAAAGACGGTGGCCGTGCCAGCCCGCGCCACGCCGTGCAGCGCCTCGTTCCACCAGTGATAGGCGGGGATATCCAGACGTTCAACAGGGGCGGCATTATCCATCACCTGGGACACCTTCTCAGCCAGGGTCATCCTGTCGATTAAATCCCGGGCGCGTTCCTCTGGGGAAAATTCTGGGTTTTGATAAAGGGGTAAATGTTCTGATTCAACCATAAAAGAAAACTCCTCAGTCCTGTATTGGAGTAATTATAAACGAATAAAATTTTACCATTCATGAGATTGCAAAAACAACGCTGTTCCCACGCCGGAACTGGCTTTATCAGCCTTCACAAGCCTCTATTAAATGGTAAAATTATGGGGCGTTTGGGGCAGTGGCGGAATGGCAGACGCAACGGACTTAAAATCCGTCGGTGGTAACACCGTGTGGGTTCGACTCCCACCTGCCCTATATAAATTCACTAAATGTAGGGGGTAAAAGAGTGAGCATCGCTATATATTGGGTATTTCGGCACACGAAAAAGGAGTGTGCCATATGTTTTTAAAGCCCGAGGTACAACGGACTCTCTCAGATTCTCCAGTCGATGAGGACATCTATACATGGATAGAAGCCTTCCTGATTGACCGGAAAGCACGGGGGTGTGCTAAAGGGACCCTGGTTTTTTATCGTCAGAAGATGAAGTCTTTTGCAGATTATTGTGAGTCTCAAGTGGTGTCAAAGATAAACCAGATAACACCTACCATGATTCGCCAGTACCTTCTCTATCTTGAGGACACAGGACATAACCCAGGAGGGAGACATGCTGCTTATCGTGCCTTACGTGCCTTCTTGTTTTGGTTTGAAGATGAGGTTGAACCGGAGAATTGGTCTAATCCGATAAAGAAGGTAAAAGCCCCAAGAGTACCCCTTGAGCCTCTAGAACCAGTGGAATTTACAACAGTCTCCCAGATGATTAAGGTCTGTGAAACCAACACATTTTGTGGCATCAGGGATAAAGCCCTGCTTCTGTTCTTACTGGATACGGGCGTGAGAGCCGGGGAATTGCTGGCTATCAATATTGAGGATATCAATCAAGCCAGAGGGGATATCCTTATTCGTCACAGCAAGGGGAAAAGACCTCGCTATGTTTATATCAGTAAGCATACGAAAAGAGCACTTCGGAGATATCTAAATCAACGACGAGATGATAACCAAGCTCTGTGGGTCACCCACCCACGATTCAATTCAGGTCGTCTCAAATATGACAGCCTTCGAGCCATTATGACCAGAAGGGCAAAGCAAGCTGATGTTGAACCGCCCTCCCTTCACGACTTCCGAAGAGCATTTGCCTTAGCCATGCTGAGAAATGGCACGGATATCTTCACGCTTGCTAAATTGATGGGACATAAGGGAATTACGGTTTTACAGAGGTACTTAAGAGAAACACGACAGGACACTGAAATCGCGCATCGACGAGCTAGCCCTGTGGAAGTGGATTTATTCAAGTGTTAATTAACAATCGAGTTACGGATGAAGGAATGCAATTGCCAGCAGGATGTGCTTCAGTTGGATGAATAACCATGTTTTTAGAGTTTAAATTTAATGAATAATTATCTCAAATCATTGACACATTCAATGAATCACATAGATTTGTTGAAATGATGATGCTTAATATTGTATACTGCTATTACACGTAAGAATTTTTCCTTATGTGTTGTGACAAAGGAGGAAAAAATGAATAGAAAATGGTTTGCAGCCTTAGCAGTTCTATTTTTAGTGGTGGCTGCTTGTGTATGTGAATCATCTGGGGGTGAGATATCAAATAAAGCAACTGAAGTCATTGAAGAATTACCAACATTAGATATTAGCTCAATGGGTAATATGTTGGATTGTGCAGAAATTAAGGAACAATTTGATACACTTTCAGATTCTGAATGGGAAAACTATTCTAGAAGCATAACTGGTCAACGCATTGGGTATGAGGGAAAAATATCTAAGATTGATAGTGATGGACATATGCTAATCACTTACGCATGCCCATCAATTACTGTATTTACTATATATGGAACTCCAAATGATGTGTTGTCTATATTAACAGAAGGGCAATTTATTATGGGAATTGGAACCATAAGAAAAGCTGAGCCATTTCTAAGTTATCTCCGAATAGAAGTTGATGGTGAGAAAGTAGGAAAAGCCATTCATAGTGAGGCAGAAATTGTTGGAGTTGAGAAAGAACAGACAGAGGCTACCATTGAATCATTTTTCTTTGGTACAGCTATTGTTGAGGAAACTCAAACAGAGCCGGATGTGTACACCTGTGATTATATTAATGACCAACGAAAAAAGATGACAGAACTTCAATGGGAAGAGTACACGAAAAGTCTGGTTGGAAAACCAATTGAATATGAAGGAGAAATAACTGAAGTTTACGAAGATGGAAGAATTCAGATTGATGCTTGCAGTGGGATATTGAGTGGAGGACCTTTTGTTATCTATGGGACACCTATCGATGTAGCAATTGAATTTCAAAAGAACCAGTTTATTAAGGGCAAAGGAACCATAAAAGAAGTTGGAACTTTCATTTTTATGTATATTCATGTTTATGGCGAAACATTAGAATAAGCAATGGAAGAACAAATTAGAAAATTCGACTGTATTATTACCTAAATTTCACTAGTGAACAAATCATTTACCGGTTAGAGAACTGAAAGACTTATTTTGAATTTTCCTTTTGTTAAAAACAATGAAGAGAGGAACTGGACTTAATAGAAGAAACTGGAATCAAGATATTCCACCTAAAAGATATTGTTTACGACCTCGCAAATAAAGACATGGTTATTCGTAGTGCTTCAGGTGCTTCATTAGTAGATTTGATTTTATTAGATGTTGTTAATTCCAAAAGCGTGGGAGAGTTAGGTTGATAATATCCCCGTGAAAAGAATTTCTCATTTCACCTACCCCTCTATTACAAAAAGCTACAAAATAGGGGGTGTCCACCGGTGGAACCCGAAAAGCGTTTCACCCTAAAATAACCCTGTAAGAGTTTAAGTCAGTTATATAATGAGTGGCTATTAGCCAAAGTGAACATGGGGGTTAATTAATTGAATAACCTGCGGCCAGCTGGCGCAGGTACCCCACCCGCCTTAATTGGCGGGTTTTTTATTTTAACCACCAAAGGAGGCATATGAAAATCAAGGTCAAGATTCTCAGTAAGTGTTCGTATTGTAACGGCCAGGCCTATCTCCCTGCAGGAGAAACCGTGGATACCAAGGGAGAACGCTACATGCGTTTCCCCTTTTATATGATAGTATACTTACCCCCTATCCTAATTATCATAAAGTGTACATGTATACAAAAAAAATAAAAAGATAACTTTTCAAAGAGAGAAAAATGTACAAGAGTATGAATTATAGAGCCAAATTTTGAGAAAGGATAGAAGATATGGCAACAGCAAATGAAGTCAGGCTATATGTATTTAGGGAAATCATAGAACCCGCAAGAAGACAAGGGAAAACAAATGTAAGTTTTACTTCATCTGATGTTCATAAAGGGATGGGCCTTGCTCAACGATACCCACTCGTCTGCAGTGCAATAGATGCAGATAAATTTCTAGATTATGCAAAAGTTACCCTTGTGAAACGAGATGGCCCAAAACAAAGTACAACTGCAAAATGGGTATTTAGCATACGCTAATTAGCGTTTGAAATACAGAGGATTCTCATAAATTTAATTTCACTATCACCGAAATATCCCTCACATCTGGTTTTTGGGGCAGTGGGCGGCGACCGGAGGAAGTGCAGACGCAACGGACTTAAAATCCGTCGGTGGTAACACCGTGTGGGTTCGACTCCCACCTGCCCTACTTCATAAAACACGATTGATCACAACAATCCCATTAGCCTTCAGAAAAACACTGAAGGTTTCTTGATTTAAGAGGTATAACCAAGAAAAACATCTTTTTGAGTATAATGAACATAAAGCTGCTTGACATGGAGCAATCAATGATCAAGAGACATCTGACAATTGCTTTACTCATCCTCTTCCTGCTGGTGGTGGGTTTGGCGGCCTGCCTGGACAGCGCCAGCAAGCCAACCATCGGGAGTGGAGTCGCGACTATTCCACCACAGCCAACAGATGAAAGCTCAACTGATCCAGGTGAAGCAGAAGAGTTCTCAGAAGAGTCAACAGGAATTGCTGCAACCGAACCAGAAGATTCTGATGAACCCCAAGATCTAACCTTGTTGGAAAAAAGCCTTTGGGTTCAGGAAGACAAAACGGTCTTCGTGTCCTTCTTCTTTGAAAACCCCAACCCCGACCTCATTTTTGAAGACGTCGAGTATACGGTTTACCTTTTTGATGCCAGCGGCAAGGAGATCGACAGTGAATCTTCCACTGTGCGTTGGGTCTTTCCTGAACAACCCTTTGGCATCGTCTTTAACTTTTACCTCTCTGATGAGACCATTACCGTTGATTCCGTCTCCGTGGATTGGGTATATGGGGACACCCTCTCCCCCAACGGTTTCACAACGCCTTTTACCATCGAAAAAGCTGCATTCTGGCAAAACGGGGGGTTCCCTATGGTTACAGGGAAGATCAATAACGCTAGCGCAGAAACCTATACCGATATCCGCGCCAATATCATTTGTTACAATGTTGCAGGTGAGATTGTTGGCGGCTCCTATACTAATGTGAACTTTATCCCCGGCTCAGGGTATATGGGGTATGCCACCTTTGTGAATGTTTTCGATGATGTTGCCTCCGTTGAAGTCTATCCAACCTTTACAAACGACAGCGTTAATTATGAAGGCGGGGATTTCTGGTCGAATATTTCCATTTTAGACGATTATTTTTATGAGGATCTATACGGCAGCATCCACGGCGGCGCAGTTATTCAAAATAACACCGATGCAGTCTTGAGTGATTCGGTTTTATATGTCACTTTTTATGATGAAAATGATAATGTAACCTCAACAGGCAGTATCCACATTGATTTCCTCCTGCCGGGGGATACGTTAGGAGTGACCCCTTGGATCTTATCACCGCCGGACAGCGCAAATACCACCGAGTATGATGTTTTGGTGCTTCCCGGTGATGTTGTTGAGGACTACGAATTAACCGAGAATCCCTTCACGATTAACGAAGAAGACGTTGTTGGAGATTACAATACAGAAATCCTTGTGAATTTCACCAATAATTACAGCAAAGGTGTCTCGGAAGCGGAAGTCTACGTCTTGTTATACAATGCTAGTGGTCAAATCATCGGCGGCGGCAGCGATTGGACCAAAGAACCCATCCCAGCCGGCGGATCGGCTGAGATTCAAGTGTGGGTTGATTACGCCAGCTCTCAAATCATTGATAAGATTCGAGTTTGGGTATCGCCGAACTATTGGACTGAATACGAGTAAATAGTTTTACTATACTGAGATTATAAGGATGCGGGCTGTTGAATCTCGCATCCTTTTTTAATTCTCAAATCGTCCACTCATCATGCACAATCCCCACCAGGAACCAGACGCCATCTTCCTGAACGAACACCAACCTCAAGCTCTGCCAATCCATCCCTTCATATTGCTTTTCAAAGCCGCTGAAGTGGTATTCCACAAAAGAGCTTCCAGGGAAAAATTCATGGATATTATTGAGACTGTTACCCTGACCGATCCGGGCATTCACCGCCGTCGACTCCGGATTAGCGAAATCAGCCGAGTAGACAAATTCAACATAATATTCATCGAAAGTCATCTCGATTGGTTCGCCAGTCCCGTCATACCGCCCCCAGGTATATGTCTCCGCCGATCCTTCTAAGTTGACTAGTTCGTCAGGTATAAAGACCTGATGCTCCTCGCGCACATAGGCATAAGGTGAAAAACACGCGCCCATCTCGGGGTGAACAAATTGCGCCACCGTCTCCAGGTCCTTTTCCGCGAGAGCCTGGATGACCTGCGCCGCAGTCTCCCGCAAGGTCGGCGGTTGGGTGGGTTGGGATGTCAATGTAGATGTTGGCGAAGTAGTTTGTGTGGATGTGGGCTCAACAGTGACGTCCCCCTGAATCAGTCCGCAGGAACTGAACGCCAGCAGGGAGATTAGGCTGAGTATCATCAAAAAGTCTTTTTTAAAGTTCATTAGGTTCATTTTTTCCTTTCTTTGCTGTTCTGCTTTAAGTTTACCCGTAGATTCATGGTTGTCATGTAGATTCAGTCGCTCCGCTCCTTCACCATACGTAACCACCTACACGCCATCATTTCATCCCGTGGGCGGCTACACCGCCACATGTGACAAACACCCGGTTTTTAGAAAGACCAACACTGAAATGTGATCATCAAAAACAAGCTAAAGCCTGTGCTCCGTGAATCAATAAGAAGTTCATATCCTCCACAAAGAAATATTTATTGGAGTGAGGACTTTAGTCCAATGAGAGTACCCGACCCACTGCGTAATAACATTCTACTGAAGCACCTCTGCGTCCATCTCCCTTGGTATCATGTATTCAACGTTTAACAATACCTTTACAAACGATACTGTATCATATTTCCATATTTGAGTAGACAAAAAGAGAGAACTCCTTGAAAATAGGAAAATCCTAGACCCGAAAGGAGTTCTCATATGACAGCTAGCACTGTCAAGATAATTATAGCCGCTG
>Ga0307427_1000108_pt1 | contig 68490 bp, 39 predicted proteins | sample SalMarWE160190MG_FD_202162 | JGI IMG/M metagenome (GOLD analysis project Ga0307427, IMG submission 202162) | Salt marsh sediment microbial communities from the Plum Island Ecosystem LTER, Massachusetts, United States - WE1603-190 | ecosystem: Environmental > Aquatic > Marine > Intertidal zone >...
CTCTTGAAGAAAATGAATCAGAAGAAGAATTTATGGAAGAACTACAAAGAACAAAAAAAGAATATGAGTTGAATAAGGAATTGGTGGCTCAATGAATTTTACAGAAAAAAAGGGACTTGACCTTCTTTTTTTTGCTCATTATGTAGTAAATCATATCATAAAAACAAAGAATTTCAATAAAAGATATACAACTTAATAATCAAGGCTTATCTTATATATTTCATCCTCTGCGAGTCTTAAACCATGTGTATGAACTCTCCCAACATTCCACCAAAAATGCCTTGACAGATTTAATCGTTTTTATTATTCTTATTATTATTGTATTTGAAATAAAAAAAATAAAGGAGATAAAGATGAATATAGTGGAACTAATAAACATAATAGCTTTTGTGAATTTTATAGAAGTTGTTCATTTTTTGAACAATAATCTATGAGCTTAATAAATAAATTTATAATCTGTATAATTTTACTTACTTCACAAATTGGTTTTAGCCAAAATAAAATTCCTCACCTTCAAAAAAGGGGAAATACAACCCAATTAATAGTTGACGACAAACCATATTTAATATTAGGCGGAGAATTAGGAAATTCGTCTTTCACCAGTTTAGAATATATGAAACCTATTTGGCCAAAGCTGAAAGCAATGAATTTAAATACAGTCCTGGCACCCATCTACTGGGAACTGATCGAACCTGAAGAAGGTGTATTTGATTTTGAATTGGTTGACCAATTGATTAAGGAAGCACGCAGGCAGGATTTAAAACTGGTTCTTTTGTGGTTTGCTTCGTGGAAAAACAGTATGTCTAGCCATGTGCCATCATGGGTCAAAAAAAATCAAGATCGATTTCCAAGAGTAAAAGATGACAAGGGTAAAAGTCATGAGATATTGACACCTTTCAGTGAAAACAATTTACAGGCAGATTTAAGGGCATTTAAAGCATTAATGAAACATATAAAAGAAATAGATGGTAAAGAACATACCATAATAATGATGCAACCTGAAAATGAAATTGGGATGCTGCCAACCGCTCGGGATTATCATCCGTTGGCAAATAAAAAATTCCAGGAAAATGTTCCGACAGAATTCATTAAGTATTTAAAAAAGAACAAGGAAAGTTTAGTGCCTGAGTTTAAGGAAAGATGGGCTAAAAACGGATATAAAGAATCGGGAACCTGGGAAGAGATTTTTGGAAAAGGTCCCCACACCGATGAAATTTTTATGGCATGGCATTATTCGCAGTTTACCAATACTATTGTAGAGGCTGGTAAAGCCATTTATCCTTTACCGATGTTTGTAAATGCAGCACTGAATCGCCCTGGCTGGCTGCCCGGGAATTACCCAAGCGCCGGGCCCCTTCCCCATTTAATGGATGTATGGAAGTCGGGCGGACCGTCCATAGATTTTCTATCCCCGGATTTCTATTTTCCTAATATTAAACACTGGTGTGATCTGTATACACGTCAAGGCAATCCTTTATTTATTCCCGAACATCGCTTTGACAATACCGTTGCCGCTAAAGCTGCTTATACCATTGGGCACTATGAAAGTATCGGTTTTGCACCATTCTCTATAGAATCTGCAGATGACCCGGAAAATGAACCTTTGGGCAAAATGTATAATTTAATAACTCAACTTACTCCAATAATTGCAGCTCACCACGGTCAAAGAAAAATTGAAGGCGTATTACTTGATAAAGAAAACCAGGAAACGATTTTAAACCTGGGAAATTATGAATTAACAGTACGACATAGTTATACTCTGGGTTATGAGTCAGGCAGTAAGAATGATACCTGGGAGCCGGCGGGCGCTATCTTTATTCAAACCGGTGAAAACGAATTTTATCTGGCGGGTTCCGGAGTTGTAGTTACATTTAAAAATATAAGGAATCCGGTTTTAAATGTTGGGATATTAAAAGCCGAGGAAGGAAGATTTGAAAACAAAAATTGGAAAGTCATAAGACATTTAAATGGAAACCAAATACATCAAGGAAGGCATGTGCGTATTTTATTGGCAGATGGTTTTTTAATTCAAAGATTTGAACTGTATAATTATGAATGATTTTCAATACAAGGATATTAGCATATTGATCACAAATCATTCAGATATGGCACGGTTTGGCTTTAGTTATCATTCGCTCAAAACCAGGAGATTCAAGTTCAATAACGGTTAGGGCAAAATTACCAGGCTAAAGGAAGCTCGAATAGTTGTTAAAAGTAAATAGTTGAAATAGCTTCGGAGGAATTATGAAAAAATATATTTTTTACCTGGCTTTTAGTTATTTTCTCTTATTAAATAATATTTATGCGCAGAATGCAGCTGTAATAAACTTGGATAGTACTCACCAAGTGATTAGGGGATTCGGAGCCGCAAACATCCTTCAATGGCGGCCTGATATGACCGATTCTGAAATCCAAACAGCTTTTGGTACCGGGGATGGGCAACTCGGATTCACGATTCTAAGACTACGTATTCAACCTGAGATTAATCTATGGAACACAAACGTAACTACAGCAAAGAAAGCTTATGACATGGGCGTAACCATCATTGCTTCTCCTTGGAATCCCCCGGCTGAAATGCTTGAAACGGTAGGCAGTATAAAAAGGGTTCGTTATAACATGTACGAAGAATATGCCGCACACCTTGATTCTTTTAATACGTATATGAACAATAACGGTGTGCCTATGTATTCTATATCTACTCAAAACGAACCAGATTGGAATGGAGGTTGGACTCAATGGACAGCGGGGGAAATGCTTACTTTTATGAAGGATAATGCATCGGCAATTGGAACCAAAGTAATGGCTCCGGAATCGTTTCAGTTCAGGCGTACAATGTCTGACCCGATACTTAATGATTCCCTAGCTTGTGCAAATTTAGATATTGTTGGTGGGCATATATATGGAGATGGACTAGAACCTTATCCTCTGGCAGTGAGTAAAGGAAAAGAGATATGGATGACCGAGCATTATACAGACAGCCAAAATTCGGGAAACCTGTGGCCAATGGCTCTTGACTTTGGAACGGAAATTCATAATGTAATGACTGCAGGGATGAATGCTTACATCTGGTGGTATATAGTACGGTATTATGGACCAATAAGCGATGGAACGATGGATAGTGGCAATAAAGGTGATGTTACAAAACGTGGTTACATAATGTCTCAATACTCACGATTTATTCGGCCGGGATATTTTAGGGTTCAGTGCAATAATTCACCTCAAAGTAATGTTTTCACTTCTGCCTATAAAGATAGTACATCCTCAAATGTTGTTATTGTTGCAGTAAACAATTCTTCACAAACTAAAAATCAGCCATTTGTTTTTCAGAACGGCAATGTTGAAGAGGTTAGACCTTATATTACATCAGAAACAAAAAATTGTAGTCAGGAAAGTGATATTACAGTATCAAACGACAGTTTCAACGTCACCCTTGACGCAGAGAGTGTAACGACTTTTGTGTGGAGTGATGACGCCATAATCGAAGTTGAGAATCCTTCATCTAGTCCCAAGCTGTTTCAAAATTATCCAAATCCGTTCAATCAATCGACGCGAATCAATTTTGAAATTCCTGAAAGATCATTTGTTTCTCTCATAGTTTGTAATATTCTCGGTCAAGAAATAGACGAACTTGCAGGAAAAGAGTTTCCTACCGGCAGGCATTCCGTGATATTTGATGCTTCGCGTTTGGCAAATGGAATCTATTTCTATACATTAAGAGCAGGAAATTACAAAAATACCAAGAAAATGTTTATTATAAAATAGGGCCTTTTTAAAAAAGGGAATAATCGATATGAAAAAATTACTTTTTACTGCTGTTCTTTGGTGTTTTTTGCTATCCGATAATATTCACGCACAAGGGTCACTATATCCGAATACATTTCCCTTGGGTGATGTAACTTTACTGGATGGAGCGTTTAAAAATGCGCGCGACCTGAATATTCAGGTCCTATTGGAATATGATGTAGATCGTTTTTTGGCTCCTTATCTCAAGGTATCCGGGTTAACACCTAAAGCCGCAAATTATCCAAGTTGGGAAAGCGGTGGTTTGGATGGACACATTGGTGGACACTATTTATCGGCAATGGCGATAAATTATGCCGCTACTGGTAATTCCGACTGTTTAGAACGTATGGAATATATGATATCGGAACTGAAGACCTGTCAGGATACGAATGCAGTGAAGTATCCAACCTGGGGTATTGGTTACCTCGGAGGAGTCCCAAATAGTAGTACAATATGGTCAACGTTTAAAACAGGTAATTTTTCTGCATATCGGTCAACCTGGGCGCCATGGTATAATGTACATAAAATGTATGCCGGATTAAGGGATGCTTGGTTGTATGGTGGCAATGAGGAAGCCAAAACCATCTTTCTTAAATTCTGTGATTGGGGGATAGACATCACTTCTGCCCTGAGCGATGCCCAGATGAAATCGATGCTCGATACAGAGCATGGCGGGATGAATGAGATTTTTGCCGATGCTTATCAAATGACAGGCGATGAAAAGTATTTGACAGCCGCTAAACGCTTTTCCCATAAGAACTTGCTTAATGCAATGGCAGCCGGTAATGATAATCTCGATAATAAGCACGCGAACACTCAGGTTCCCAAGGCAGTTGGTTTTCAGCGAATAGCGGAGCTTAGTGGTGATAACACCTATGCGCAAGCAGGTAGTTTCTTTTGGGAGACAGTAACAGGCAAGCGCAGTCTGGCATTTGGCGGAAACAGCAGAAGAGAACATTTTCCGAGTGCATCTGCATGCATTGAGTATGTTAATGAGGTCCAGGGCCCCGAATCGTACAATTCATATAATATGCTCAAATTAACCGAGGATTTATTCAGGGTAAATCCATTGGCAAAATATGTCGATTTTTATGAACGGGCATTATACAATCATATATTATCTACACAGCATCCCGAGCATGGCGGTTATGTCTATTTTACGCCTGCGCGTCCTCGTCATTATCGAGTTTATTCCGCTCCAAATATGGCGATGTGGTGTTGCGTTGGCACCGGTATGGAGAACCATGGAAAATATGGTCAATTTATTTATACTCATCAGAATGATTCGCTATTTTTAAACCTGTTCATTGCCTCCGAGTTAAACTGGACGGAAAGAGGCGTGAGGATTGCACAAGAGACTGATTTTCCAAATGAAGAAAAAACCAGACTGACTATAAGCGAAGGAGCATCCCAGTTTAAATTGATGATTCGCTATCCATCGTGGGTTGCTCCCGATTCTTTGAAAATAGTTGTTAATGGTGATACTTTGTCCTATTCAGCAGAGCCCTCTTCTTATGTTGCTGTTGATCGGACATGGATAGCCGGTGATGAGGTGGAGATTATTTTGCCCATGCACAACACAATCGAGCAGTTAATCAATGTACCCAGGTATATTGCCTTTATACATGGTCCTATTTTGCTTGGTGCAAAGATGGGGACAGAGGGTTTAACAGGCTTAATTGCAGATGATAGCAATTTGGGGCATACTGCCAGTGGACCAATGTTTCCTATTGAGAAGGCACCTATAATTGTTGAAGATGACCGTTCTACAATTGCAGACAAGTTGGTACCTGTAGAAGATAAACCCTTAACCTTTGTTGCTCGTGAACTTAATATGGCTAATTCTATAGATAGTCTTATGTTTGAGCCTTTCTACAAAATACATGATGCCAGATATATGATGTACTGGATGGCTTTAACAAATTCTCAATACCAGGCATTTCTCGATTCTTTTGATGAAATCGAATATGATAAGAGTCGTACTGTTGATTTTGTATTGACCGGTGAGCAACATTCTGAAGTTGCTCATGCAATGCAAACTTCAAATTCTTATTCGGGTAGTTATATGGGTGAATTTTGGCGGAATGCCCGGAACGGAGGCTATTTTAGTTATAACCTAAAAACGAATGGAGAGATCAATTTATCTTTAATGGTGCGTTATTGGGGAAATGAATGGGGTAGCAGAAAATTTGACATTTTTATCGATGACGAAAAATTAATATCAGAGGATAATACGGGGAGATGGTATCAATCGAAATTTCAGGATGTAGAGCATACAATTCCAAACGAAATGGTAAAAGGAAAAGATCATATCCGGTCAAAATTTCAAGCATCAAAAGGCAACGCTGCCGGCGCAGTCTATTATATTCGTTTGCTTAGACAGAAAAAGACAACAGATTTAAATTAGAGTATGATTAGACCAGATTATTTGAGTTTGAATAAAAAAAATATCTCTGTCGTTAAAAAGATGAAAATTGAGAACTAAACAAGAACACATAGTCACTAAAATGGGGGCAAAATGAAAATATTTCCGAAAGCAATTTTAGCAATTTTGATCCTATCTTCTTGCGCATCAATCGATTCAAATGCACTGAAAACGCAAAGCGATAATGGTGATGGAACTTATACGAATCCCGTCATAGCTTCCGATTTTCCTGATCCAGATGTAATCCGGGTAGATTCCGTTTATTATATGGTCAATACTACTATGTTTGTTTTTCCTGGAGTCACCATACTCAAATCGTACGACCTGGTAAATTGGGAATATTGCCGCAATGCCGTGGAGCGGATGGATTTCAGTCCTTGCTACAACCTTGATGGTTGTAACAGATACAGTCATGGCCAATGGGCAACCAGTTTAAAATATCATACCGGTAAATTTCACTTATTATTTATTACACTTGATGAAGGTGGCTTTCACTGTACAGCAGATAAAGCTGAAGGGCCATGGGAAATCACACCTTTACCGAGAGGATTTTATGATCCCGGTTTGTTTTTTGATGATGATGGGAAAATATATGTTGCTCATGGTTACTGCGAAATCAGTATCACCGAAATTGATTCGAATCTCAAAGCAAAGGGTGAAGACGTTTTGGTTTATACCGGTGATATTAGGAAAGGACTCGAGGGCGCTCATGTATATAAAATCAATGGTTATTATTATCTATATTGTACGTATGGAGGCTTGGACGGATTTCAGGTAGCACTTCGTTCAAAAAATATATACGGACCTTATGAACAAAAAGTAGTGATTAGAGATACCACAAAAGGTCCGAATTATGGAATACATCAGGGTGCGCTTATACAAACGCAAACCGGAGAATGGTGGACCATGCTCTTTGTCGATAGTGGTCCATTCGGACGTTTTCCCTCATTACAACCTGTAACCTGGCAGGACGGCTGGCCAATGGTTGGAGTAAACGGAAAAGCGGTTGTGACTTACAAAAAACCAGATGTAGGAAAAGAATACCCGATTAAGACTTTCCCGACTTCTGATGAATTTGATGATACTGAATTGGGTATACAATGGGGCTGGAATCATAACCCTGAACCTACAAAATGGTCACTAACACAAAATCCCGGATATTTGAGACTGGAGACAGTCAAAGTAGTAGAAAATTTACGTGATGCCCGCAATACGCTTACCCAAAGAATGTTTGCTTACTATTCGGATTCAACAGCTACGGTGGGTACCGTTAAAATGGATTTTAACAATATGAAAGAAGGCGATATAGCTGGTTTGGCTATTTTTCAGGACCCCTATGCATACATTGGAATAAAAAAAGCAAACGAATTGAATTATGTTATCATGGTCAACAATGGGCAGATCGTTGATTCAATAGCGGTAGACGCTCAGGCGGTCTATCTTCGAGCTGATCCGTTTTATGGTTCCGGGGCCGCCATGTATTACGGTGGAAAGACGGTTCCTGGCACCGGCACTGCCAGGTTTTCATATAGTTTGGATAATAAATCATTTACAAAGATTGGGAAGGGGATGCAAATGCAATTCAATCTTACTGTTTTTACAGGAAACAAATTCTGTCTTTTCAATTACGCTACAAAAGAACTTGGCGGTTATGTTGATTTTGACTGGTTTCGAGTGACGCCCATTGTAAAAAAAGGAATTTAATCGTGAGAAAAAAACCGGATATGACAAGATGAAAAAGATACTATTGTTTTTATACATATTTATCATGTTGGCAACTCACCCATCGTTTGCAGAAACTAGTTTGTTGAATGAGCCTGATTCTGTTTCTGCCGTTCACGATTCAAAGTCGGGTGATATCATAGTTAAATTGGTAAACCTTTTGCCGGTAAGTGTTCATGCGTCCCTACAACTGAAAAACATCAGTCTGGAAGGTTGTGACATTACTAAAACTATCCTTAGCGGGAAGCCTGATGATAAACAGGTACGTACTGTAAGCAGTGAAATTGAATTGAAAAATGAGGATAGAGACGAAATGCCGGCTTATTCCTTCACGGTCATTCGTATTACGGTTTCTACCGGAGAGAAAAAGCAGAAATGATTTATTTTATATTAATGTTATTAAAAACTAAAAGGAGGCTTTTAATGAAAAATATACAAAAATTGTTCTCAATAATGATTGTGTTCTCGCTCTTACCATTAGTTAGTTTGCTTGCACAAAAATGGCAAAGCGATAACGGAGATGGAACTTATACCAACCCGGTTATTTATTCTGATTTTCCTGATCCTGATGTAATCAGGGTAGATTCTACCTATTACATGGTTTCAACTACCATGTTTATTTTTCCCGGAGTCACCATACTTAAATCGTACGACCTGGTAAATTGGGAATATTGCTGTAATGCCGTGGAACGTTTTGATTTCAGTCCTTGCTATAACCTGGATGGTTGTAACAGATATAGCCATGGTCAGTGGGCGACCAGCTTAAAGTATCATAACGGAAAATTTTATCTATTATTTATTACGCTCGATGAAGGTGGATTTGTCTGTACAGCAGACAAAGCTGAAGGTCCATGGGAAATTACACATTTACCGAGAGGATTTTATGATCCCGGTTTGTTTTTTGACGATGATGGCAAAATATATGTGGCGCACGGATATAGTACTATTTATGTTACCGAATTAGACTCAAATTTTGTAGCTAAAAGCAGTGATGTTTTAGTTTTTACAGGTGATATTCGCGACGGACTTGAGGGTGCTCATGTATATAAAATTAATGGTTATTATTATTTGTATTGCACTTATGGAGGTAGAGACGGATTTCAGGTAGCATTGCGTTCAACAAATATATACGGCCCTTACGAAGAACAGGTTGTGATCAGAGACGATAGCTATTTAGGGACGGGTTTACACCAAGGAGCGCTCATCGAAACTCAGACAGGTGAATGGTGGACAATTATCTTTCAGGATGGAGGTGCATTTGGACGTTTTCCCACTTTACAGCCCGTCACATGGACCGATGATTGGCCAATGGTTGGCGTTGATGAAAAAGGTGTTGTAACATATCAAAAGCCAGATGTGGGTAAAGAGTATCCTATTACAATATTACCCACCTCCGATGAATTTGATAGTACTACGTTAGGCATGCAATGGGGTTGGAATCATAATCCGGATTCAACGAAATGGTCATTGACAGAAAATCCGGGACACTTAAGCCTTCACACAGCCAAAGTTGCATCTAATTTACGTGATGCCCGTAATACCCTCACACAAAGGATTTTTGCTTATTATTCTACAACCATTCCAACAATTGCTACCGTCAAGATTAACGTAGATAGTATGCAAAATGGAGATGTAGCAGGACTTGCGGTTTTTCAGGATCCGTATGCATATATTGGGATTAAAAAAACGAACGACCTCAAATATGGTGTAATGGTAAACGATGGAAGACTCATCGATTCTGTTGAAATTGATAACTCTATAGTATACTTAAGGGCAATTGCTGATTATGGCACTGGCACAGCCTCTTTCGCATATAGTTCAGATGAGCAAACGTTCACAACGCTCGGAAACCAACTCTCAATGCAATTCAACCTTACTATCTTTACCGGGAACAAATTTTGTCTTTTTAATTACGCAACAATAGCTACAGGCGGATTTGTTGATTTTGACTGGTTCCTAACAGATATGCCTACATCCAACAGTTATAGGTCGCATCAATCGGGCACTTGGAATGATATTAATACTTGGGAAGAGTTTAGCAGTCCAAGCTGGGAGTATCCGGCATCAAATGTGCCTGATTTCACATGTGGATCTATAACAATAGAGAGTGGGCATCAAGTAGAAGTAACAGCGTCTGACTCAGTTGATCAGGTGACGGTAATGAGCGGCGGAGAACTTGTAATCAATAACGGTGTTAGTCTTTATATAAAAGACGGAGTCGGAACAGATTTATTAGTAGGTGGGACGATAAGCAATGGGGGATCGATAATAAAGGATACAACAGCGACGATAGAGTATATCAGTGGAAGTAAATATACTCATCAGCAGGACGGAGGTGTGGTACCGACTGCTATCTGGGAAACAGGTTCGACCTTTGAAATCGCAGGGATAGTTAACAATACACCTGCGAACATGAATCAGGATTTTTATAATTTTAGTTGGAATTGTGCGGGCCAAAATACAGATGTAAGCCTCGGGTGGCAGAGCGGGAAGACAATAAATGGTACACTTACAGTTACGAACACCAATTGGGATCATGTGTCTGAAAACAATCCATCGCATCGGCTTCAACTTTTTGATGGATCAGGCAGTTGCACGATAAACAACTTAGTGGTCAATGGATATAATGCAGCATTGACATCACAAGGTGGAGATTATACGGACACTGTGATAGTAAATGGTAATATAACTTTATCAAACGGAGGAATGCTGTCTTTGTCGAATAGCAGTGGAGGGGTGACAGCGTGGGATGTAGGTGGTGACTTTGCGGTATCGGATAGTGCGTATATAGGCAAGAGCAGTTCAGGAAACGTCTCAAAAATCATATTCAGCAAAGCGGGTGTGCAGAATTTTACTTTACCATCGAGTGGAGTTACATTTTTTGGAGCTCCGAACGTAGTAGTTAATAGTGGTACGACATTAAATATAGGCACAAGTGTATTTGGAGGGGAGGGTAGTTTTCAGTTGCAGTCAGGAGCCACATTGCAGATAGGCCACGCAAATGGGATAGATAGCAACATTACGTGTAGCGGGGCGAATGGAGGCGGAAACTATTTTAGCAAAGCTGCGGGTTACACATTCAATGGTTCAGTGGCACAGGAGACGGGAAATTTATTACCTGACACGGTAAGTAATTTGACGATAGACAATAGTTCAGGGGTAACATTGCAGGACAGTGTAGTAGTGAATAATACCATGGAGATGAAGAGCGGTGCTTTATTATTAGGGGGCAAAGTGCTGTCGTATGGAGTGAATGGGACGTTGAAGTATTCCTTTAGTTCGACACAGCCTACGGCGGATGCCGAGTTCCCTTTGACGGAGGGTCCTGCGCATTTGAAAATAGCTCCCAGTGAAGGGGCTACAGTGACATTGCATACGAATCGTTCAATATCTGGTAATCTTGATTTAATTGGTGGACAGTTGGAAACTGGAGCAAATACATTGACAGCGGGATCAGCAACAACGGAGTCAGTAACTACAGCGTTTGTAAACACAGACGGAGGAGGGAAGTTGTTGTTGCCGGTGGGGAATTCTACAGAGGTATTATATCCCATAGGAGCAAGCGGAGGAAGCACGGTTTCATATTGTCCTTTGTGGATAACCAATAATGGAGATTATGATACTATATCGGTAGGAGCAGTTATGGACACTACGAGTCAATCTACAAAGCCGCGTGTTAAGTTAAAGTGGAGTATAGAAGGTAGTGGAAGTGGTGGAGATCACGACTTGAAGTTTGGATGGACTATGGGTGAATTACATGAGAATAGTTTATTTGAGGACAACAGAGTGGATAATGCGAGGATATTCTTGATGGGAAGTGATACAACAGAGGCAGGTAGTGGAGATTACGAGTTTAATTTTTCGAGAAGACCTTATACTGTTAAGCGTGGAGGGATAAGTGAGTTAGGTACGTTTGCGGTAGGGAGGTTTAAGGATTCAGTATGGACGGGAGTAGCAGGAGAGATGCCGAGAAGTTATCGATTGAAGCAGAATTATCCTAATCCATTTACTTCAGTGACGTTTATAGAGTATGAATTGCCTAAGGATGAGAAAGTAGATTTAAAGGTATACAATGCGTTAGGGCAAGAGATAGCAGTATTGGAGAGGGGAAAGAAGGAAGCAGGTTATCATAAAGTAGAGTGGAAGGCTTCGAACTTGCCGACAGGTGTATATTTCTACAGATTAACAGCTGGCTCTTTTACTGGTATAAAGAAATTGTTACTTGTAAAATGAGATATCATAACAAAACTAGGAGGGAAAAAATGAAAAAAAATATTCGTATTGCTGAGTTGTTATTTTATTGAGTTGTTATTTTATAATGGGAAATTACGGCGCAAGAATTATCACTTGACAAACGGTATGGAAGATAATAGATTAATATATACTAATCTATTTTAGCCTATGACAGTGAAAAGGAAGCAGGTTATTATAAAGTAGAGTGTAAGGCTTCGAACTTGCCGACAGGTGTATATTTCTACAGATTAACAGCTGGCTCTTTTACTATACGAAAAAATGTTACTTGTAAAATGAGATATCATAACAAAACTAGGAGGGGAAAAATGAAAAAAATATTCGTATTGCTGAGTTGTTATTTCATAATGGGAAATTACGGGTACGGACAATCTCCATCGTTTCAAACTTATATGAACCCTGTTATTCCCGGAGACCACCCGGACTGCACTTTAACAAAAATAGGCGATGATTTTTATACAACAGGCTCATCTTTCAATGTAACACCGGTTATTTTTCATTCAACCGATTTAGTTCATTGGGAAGCAATTGCCCAACCTGTAAAAGCATCGTGGTCAAATTACGGTGACTCACCCGGAGGCGGATGTTGGGGAGGGCACATGGTATATTATAACGGTCAATACTGGGATTTCTTTTCACGATCAAATACGATGTATTTTGTTACAGCGAGTGATCCCAGTGGGCCCTGGAACGATCCGGTACAGGTGGCTAATCCTCCGCAACTTCCTTATACATTAGGATATGACAATTCCATATTCATCGATGATGACGACGAATGGTATCTGGTTGTCAAAAACGGTCAACCCAATGGTGGTATTGTAGAATTGGGAACTGACGGACAACCTACAGGTGTAGTTTATAATCTTGACTGGTTAAATCCGGCACCTGGTTACCCGTATAGCTGGGCAGAAGGCCCGGTAATGTGGAAATATGGAGGTTATTATTATTATTCGTTTGCCCGGGATTTAGCCGGAGGTCAAAAGGTCATGAGGAGCGACAGCCTTACTGCTGATTCAGCATCGTGGGAAATGCTGGGTGATTTTTTTAATGAAAGCGATCCCGAGAAATCGGGTGCTCTTTTTACGAGCCCTAATCATGCCTCACCCGTGGTGATGCTGGATGATAGTACCCATTGGGTGGTTCATCCTTTATATGCGAAAGGAGAATGGAAAGGACAGGGGCGGCAGGGGCTTTTAAACCAGGTTCGTTATGATTCTACTTTAAAGCCTGTTGCCGATTATCCTATCAATAGTTACTTTACAGCACCGGATCTTCCAAGCAGTGGTATTCCCTGGATGGTTCCAAAATCCGATTTTTTTGATTCTACAGAGTTGGACCCCGAATGGTCATTTTTAGGTTATACCCCTGATGCCTTACATTCCCTAACCGACCGGACCGGATGGTTGCGCCTATCACCTAAGAACAGTACAACAGCAAATACTGTTATAAAGAATGACGGGGAACATAATTACTCGCTCATAACACGTCTTGATTTCGATCCGCAGTCGATGAATGACGAAGCCGGGCTTAGAATTATGAGGGGGGATGAAACGATGTTTGTAAGATTATTCAGTTCTGTAGATGAGGCCAGCAATAGAGTAATAGTATTCAGTTTTGACGGCACAGAATACCAAATGGCTAATACGGCGGGGGATACCTTGTGGCTCAGGATCATCAGGGAAAACCATATTATTAGCGGTTATTTCAGCGGGAACGGCATAGACTGGGTACAAGTCGGTGGGAACTTTAATGTATCTATAATTGATTCATATTCCGATTTTGTAACATTTACCGGAACCAGGCAGGGATTGTATGTTGACGGAGACAGTGAGGTATTTTTTGATCTCTATATTTATCGTGATGCATATACTCCTATCATGGCTGAATGGCCGGCTAACCAATTTGGTACGCGCAGAACATCTGCATTGGATAGTATACATAATAACGATTGGGCACTTTACGCGGGGGTTGAATTTGGCGGCAACGCTGATTATCCGAAAGCACCGGATTCATTGGGGTTCCTGGCTTCAAGTACCACTTCTGGTGGAATCATTGAAGTATGGCTTGATTCTATTGTTACCGGTGATAAAATAGCAGAATGCAATATTGGCAATACCGGTGATTGGGGAACTTACAGTGTATTTAAATGTGGGGTGGATTCGGTATCAGGCAGGCACGATGTGTATTTAAGATTTACAGGCGGTGCAGGTGAGCTTTTTCAACTTCGAACGCTTAAGTTTTTAATCGAAGGTGATACTTCTCTTTCATCTATTGAGGAGCCGTCCTCTTCCCAAATTACAAAAAACTATGTTTTAGAGCAGAATTATCCAAATCCCTTTACTCTATCTACGACTATTAGATTCGGAGTTCCTAATAATTCTTTTGTTTCTTTAAAAGTTTACAATCTTCTCGGTCAAGAAGTAGCAGTACTCGCAGAAAAAGAGTTCTCTGCCGGCATGCATTCCGTAACATTCGACGCTTCGCGTTTGGCAAATGGAATGTATTTCTATACATTAAGAGCAAGAGATTTCACAGAGACCAAGAAAATGTCTATTATGAGATAGGGACTTTTTAAAAAAGGAAATAATCGATATGAAAACATGTATTTATTTTCTTTTGAATAGTAATTGTTTTAATATTTATTACTCTGGACAAGGGTGGATTTATTGATATTAAGTGATTTAGAACAACCATAAGTTTACAAAATGATTTTGTTCCTTAAGAAACAGGAGATTAACTTGCTAAAAAATACTAAACTGAAGAACCTAGGTTCCCTTCTTTTCTCATTTTTATTCTGTTTACTGTTTAAACTAAATGTACAAGCGCAAAGCAGTTCATTGCTAAAACTATGGTATAATCAACCTGCCAAACAATGGGTCGAGGCGTTGCCTGTTGGTAATGGTCGCTTAGGTGCTATGGTATTTGGAAATCCTTCGCGAGAAGAAATTCAGCTCAATGAAAATACAGTTTGGGCTGGTCAGCCATACCGTAATGATAATTCGGATGCCAAAGAAGCATTGCCAAAAGTTAGGCGACTGATTTTCGCAGGCAAGTACAAGGAAGCTCAAGATCTGGTGAATGAGAAATTTATCAGCCGTAACTCTCAAGGTATGCCTTATCAAACTGTCGGGAATCTTATCCTTTCGTTTCCGGGGCATGAAAATTTTACAAATTACTATCGGGAATCGAATATTGCAACTGCTGTAACCGCTACCCGCTATGATGTTGATGGAGTGACATATAAGCGTGAAGTTTTTGCTTCGTTTCCGGACCAGGTTATCATTCTTCGAATTACAGCTAGCAAACCCGACAAAATTAATTTTATGGCTTCAATGAATCGTCCTGCACCGGTAGATATTTCGACTGAAGGTAATGATAAATTAATCATGTCGGGAGTAACAGGTGATTGCGATTCTGTAAAAGGTGCCGTTAAGTTTCAAGCACAGGTTAAAATAATAACCAAAGGAGGCTCGGTATCGGCAGCCAATAACAATATAATTGTAAACAATGCAGATGTTGCAACCCTCTATATTTCAATTGCATCAAATTTTAAAAATTATAATGATATCAGTGCCAATGCCGGTAAAAGAGCAAATGCTTATATTCAAAAAGCTCTGAAAAATGATTATGAGCAAGCCTTAAAAGACCATATTGCCGATTATCAGCGCTATTTTAATAGAGTAAGCATCGATCTGGGTGTAACCGATTCCCTAAAAAATCCTACCAATGTTCGTATTGAACAATTTGCCAGAGGTAATGATCCGCAATTGGTAGCATTATGCTTTCAGTTTGGTCGTTATTTGCTGATTTCTTCTTCACGGCCCGGCGGACAGCCTGCCAATCTTCAGGGAATTTGGAACGATCAGCTTTATCCACCGTGGGATAGTAAATATACTGTAAATATAAACACAGAAATGAATTATTGGCCTTCTGAAATCACAAACCTCAGCGAATTGAATGAACCGCTGATTCAGATGATACGTGAACTTTCTCGGACCGGTAGACAGACAGCAAAAGATATGTATGGCGCAGAAGGATGGGTGCTTCATCACAATACGGATATCTGGCGGATGAACGGACCTATAGATGGATCATTTTGGGGAATGTGGCCCATGGGCGGTGCCTGGCTCTGTCAGCATCTATGGGAAAAATATGAATATAGCGGTGATAGAGAATATCTTAAATCGGTATATCCTGTAATGAAAAGTGCGGTCGAATTTTACCTTAGTTTTTTAACCGAAGAACCGCAGCATAAATGGCTGGTTGTTTGTCCTTCAGTTTCTCCGGAAAATTCTCCGGCAGTTCATCCTGAATCTTCGATTGCAGCAGGTACAACCATGGATAACCAATTGCTTTTTGATCTGTTCACGAAAACTATAAAATCTGCAGAAATTTTAAAGACTGATAAGGAATTAGTAAAAAAAATAAAAGAGACGCTGAAACGTTTACCTCCGATGCAGATTGGACAATGGGGGCAATTACAGGAATGGATGCAAGATTGGGACAACCCAGAAGACCATCACAGGCATATTTCGCATTTATATGGAGTCTATCCCTCCAATCAAATTTCACCATTCAGAACACCAGAACTTTTTAACGCTGCTCGTACGTCACTTATCTATCGTGGAGATCCTTCAACGGGTTGGTCGATGAACTGGAAGATCAATCTGTGGGCTCGTTTCTTAGACGGCAACCACGCATTTAAATTAATCAAAGATCAAATAAAGCTTGTTGGAAAATTGGACTACAAGCATATTAATTTTTCTGCCGGCGGCGGGACTTATCCGAACATGTTTGATGCCCATCCTCCTTTTCAAATTGATGGGAATTTTGGTTTTACTGCCGGCGTTGCAGAAATGCTGTTACAGAGCGATGATGGCGCAATCTTTGCACTTCCTGCCTTGCCGGATGTTTGGCAAAATGGAAATGTAAAGGGTCTTCGCGCCCGTGGCGGATTTGAAATAGAAAATATGGAATGGAAAAATGGAAAAATCTCTAAGCTGGTTATCAAATCTAGACTCGGTGGCAATTGCCGCATTCGGTCATATTCGCCATTGAAAGCCAAAGGAAACGCATTACTCGTTCAAGTAAAAGGAGAAAACATTAATCCATTTTACCAGGTGCCTCAAATAAAGAAGCCCCTGGTTTCCCCAAAGACGAAGCCGGAGACGGTGAACTTGAGAAATACCTTCTTATATGATTTTAAGACCAAGTCGGGAGAAGACTATGTCTTCATCTCGGAGTAAATGTGAAATTCTTAATTCTTCCAAACATTTTAATGAAACAAATATTATGAGGGACCTTGGTTTTCGCCTGTTCCTATTTCTTATTCTAAAATTGACTGTCACTAACAATTTATTCTCTCAAAATCCGATTGTTATGGATCAGTTTACAGCAGATCCTTCGGCGAGGGTTTTTCAGGAATCCGCCACTTCGGGAGAAAGTAGAATTTATGTTTATCCTTCTCACGACATTCCCGCTGGCGAAGGGCGGGGTCGTGCCGGATGGTTTTGCATGGAAGACTATCACGTATTCTCATCCTCAAACCTTACCGACTGGATAGACCATGGCGTTATTGTTAGTCAAAATAAAGTGAATTGGGTTGATTCAACATCATATAGTATGTGGGCGCCTGATTGTATTGCTAAAAATGGAAAGTATTACTTCTATTTTCCTTCAAAACCAAATGATGACAAGTTTTTTTCAATTGGAGTTGCTGTATCAGATAAACCCTACGGTCCATTTACTCCACAGCCTGAGCCCATTAAAGGCGTTCATGGAGTTGATCCTAATCCATTTATTGATAAAGATGGACAGGCTTATTTATACTGGTCAGCGAGAAATATCTATATGGCAAAACTTAAAGAAAATATGCTGGAACTTGCATCCGAACCAATTGTGATCGAAAATCTACCTGATAAAGGTCTAAAAGAAGGCCCCTATATGTTTGAACGTAACGGCATTTATTATCTTACTTATCCTCATGTAGAGGACTCTACCGAAAGACTCGAGTATGCAATAGGTGATAATCCGATGGGTCCTTTCAAGGTTACGGGAGTTATAATGGATGAGTCTCCTACAGGCTGTTGGACTAACCACCAATCAATTATTGAGTTCAAAAATCAATGGTACCTTTTCTATCATAGTAATGATCTGTCTCCTCATTTTGATAAAAACAGATCCATAAGAATTGATAGCTTGTTTTTCAACGAAGATGGTACAATTAGAAAAGTAATCCCCACATTACGTGGTGCAGGGTTAACGGATGTTTCCCAAAAAATCCAGATTGACAGGTACAGTCATATAAGCAATGAAGGCGCATCAGTAGTTTTCCTTGATACACTCAATAAATTTGAAGGCTGGAAGACAGTACTCGATACCGCAAATGCATGGATACAATACAACAGTGTTGATTTCGGAAGCAATAAATTTAAATCGATTAATGTAAAAGCCTCATCAAAAGCAGGAGGCACTTTACAAATAAGGTTAAATAAAATGGATGGTCCTATACTTGCTCAGGTAGAAATTCCTAAAGGTGATGAATGGAATATTGTTAATTCATCTATATCGGAATTTCAACCTGGAATATATAACCTGGTTGTACTGCTAAAAGATAATAAGAATGTTGAAATAGATTGGATAAGTTTTAAAAAATCAGTTTTTAGTTTTAATTAAATGAAAGCTCCTATGCGATAAATCTAATGCGAATTATTAATCATTTTTATGGAGAATTAAATGGAACAGAAATTCATCAAATCAATAAGTAGAATAGTAGTTCTATTGCTTCTAAACTTTTCTTCAGTTTTCGCTCAAAACATTACAATTAATGCCGGCAGTAATCAGATTATTAACTGGGAAAAGACAAACTCTGCACAACTTAAAGGAAGTGTTTCTTCAGATAAAATAAAAGTAGAATGGACATGCCCGCAGAATTCTAAAGTCGTTTTTAAAGATGCTTCAAAACCCGTTACAGAAGTTACTTTCCCCCGTCCCGGTTATTATTTATTCATTCTCTCCAGTAAAGGAACTGGTAAAGACTCAGTACGTAATTCCACAATTGTAAATATTTTTAAACCTCATTCTTATAGAGAAAGGCTTTCCGATCTAATAAATTTAATGACAGTTGATGAGAAGATTAAGCAATTAACCAATCAATCGGATTCAATCTCTCGATTAGGAATTCCTAAATATAACTATTGGAGCGAAGCCTTACACGGAGTATTAGCAAGCGGCGCAACTTCATTTCCGCAAGCTGTTGCGATGGGTGCTACATGGGATCCTGATCTTGTATATCGTGTAGGATCAGCAATATCTGATGAAGCGCGTGCATTGAATGTTATTAAGGGTAAAGGATTAACTTATTGGAGTCCTACTATTAATATCGCACGGGATCCCCGCTGGGGACGTAATGAAGAATCCTATAGTGAAGATCCTTATCTGCTTTCCCGAATGGGGGTTGCTTTTGTTAAAGGTATGCAGGGTGATGATCCTTATTATCTAAAGACTATTGCCACTCCTAAACACTTTATTGCAAACAACGAAGAAGAACGCCGTCATATAGGTTCTTCTGATGTTGACATGCGCAGCTTGTTTGAATATTATTTGCCGGCATTTCATCAGGCTATTTTTGAAGGTAAAGCTTACTCTATAATGGGCGCATATAATGAACTAAATCAAGTTCCTTGTAATGCAAATATGTTTTTGATAAATGACCTGTTAAGGCGTAAATGGGATTTTGAAGGTTATGTAGTATCCGACTGCGGTGCGATTTCTGATATGTTATACAGACATCATTTCTTCAAAACCGGTGCGGAAGCTGTCGCAAGAAGTATCCTTGCCGGTTGTGATCTAAATTGCGGTGCAGCCTATCGTCGATACCTGCAAGAAGCTCTCGATGAAGGATTATTGGAAGTAAAAGATCTTGATCTTGCATTAGAAAGAGTTCTTTCTGCGCGTTTCAGACTGGGCGAATTCGATCCACCTGAAGCAGTACCTTATAGCTCAATTACAAAAGATAAACTTGACTGCAAAGAAAATCGCGATCTGGCACTTGAAGCTGCCCAGAAATCAATCGTACTCCTCAAGAATAATGGCATATTGCCTTTAAAAAAGGATAAAATAAAATCAATTGCAGTTATTGGTCCAAATGCTGCTGAAGCTCAGTTGGGTATTTACAGCGGTTTTCCTAATGTTCGGGTGAGTCCTCTTGAAGGAATAAAAGATAAAGCTGCTTCTCTTGGGATTGAAGTAGAATATGCACTGGGATGCCATATTGGTGGCGGATTGTTACGGCCCGTTGAAGCGCAATATTTCGCTAAAGTTGAAGGAACTGATAAAACCGGAATTAAGGGTGAATATTTTGATAATATGAATTTATCCGGGAAACCTGTTATAACCAGAATAGATTCAGTGGTAGACTTTAGTTTCGGTACCAATTCCCCCGCTCCCGGTGTTCCGGAAGATCAGTTTTCCATCCGGTGGACAGGTAAAATAATTTCTCCCAAAACCATCCATCATATCGGTACCAGCTGCGATGATGGTTCACGCCTTTATTTAGATGGGAAGTTATTAATTGATGATTGGACTGAACATGGTGAAAAACCTATTCGTGCAGAAGCCGAACTCAAACCAGGTAAAGAATATGAAGTAGAATTCGAATATTTTGAAAATGCTTTAGGTGCAAGTGCAAGATTAACATGGGATCTTGGTCAGAAGGATTTTAGTAAAGCTAAAGAAGTTGCTGCTAGAAATAATATCGTTATTCTTGTACTTGGTATTTCGCCCGGAATTTCGCAGGAAGAACTTGACCGTACTAAAATTGAATTGCCTATCGTTCAAAGAAATTTAATTGCTGAAGTCGCATCCGTTAATCCTAATATTGTTGTTGTTCTTGTAAATGGGGGTCCTATAGCGCTTGCAGGTACAGAAGACAAAGCAAATGCAATCGTAGAAGCATGGTATTCAGGGGAATTTGGCGGAAAGGCAATTGCCGATGTTTTATTCGGTGATGCGAATCCGGGCGGCAAACTTCCTGAAACATTCTATGCGTCAACGCAGCAGCTTCCTCCTTTTTCTGATTATGATCTTATCAATCATCCGCGTACATATATGTATTTTGAGCAGCCGGTCTTATATCCGTTTGGATATGGACTCTCCTACACTCAATTTGATTATAGTAATCTAAAACTTGAATCTGACAAAATTAAAAAAGATGGTGAGATTGGAATCCAATTTACAATACAAAACACCGGCCAACTAAAAGGTGATGAAGTAGCCCAGGTATATGTCCGTGATGTTGACACATCTATAAAAGTACCAATCAACCAATTAAAACGGTTTCAAAGGATCACACTCACTCCCGAGGAGAGTAAAACACTCACATTCAAAATACCGGCATCTGAATTATCTTTTTACGATAACAAAACCAACGATTTTAAAACAGAACCGGGACAGTGGGAAATTCAAGTTGGCAGTTCATGTAAAGATATCCGTTTGAAAAAAACGATTACAATTGAGTACGATTAATGTTTAAAGAATACCATTATTATAACGTTGGATACTCTCATTAAATCGGTATAGATTTTTTTGAGGTAATTAATAAACAAAAGGAAAATCAAATGATAAAAAATGTGAAATTACTACTGACCCTATTTGTGATAACTTTTTTTACAGATGCTTTTTGTACGGAGAGTTATACGTTAAAAAGTCCAAATGATAAAATCTCTGTCAACTTTTGGCTTACTTCTGTCGGTGAACCGGTTTATTTGATCTCTCATTCGGGTTCAACTATTCTGAAGCAGTCAAAATTAGGAATTGTAAGAAGCGATGAAGACTTTTCAACCAATTTAACTCTTGATTCGGTTTCAAATGTGAGCGTTGTTTCTGACAATTATACACTGCTGCATGGCAAGCGATTGAATTGTCATTACACGGGAAACAAACGCGTCTTTAATCTGAAAAATGTAAATTCAAAAATCATGGAGATAATTTTCCAGGTATCGAACGATGGTGTCGCGTTCAGATATTATTTCCCGGGTAAAACAGATACAACTGTAAAAATTTTTAAAGAAGTAACCTCCTATCACTTTGACCGTTCTACAAAAGCCTTTCTGCAGCCGTGTCCGGATGCACGAATGGGATGGTGCTTCTCTTCACCATCTTATGAGGAATATTATAATATAAATATACCTGTCGGGACAAATGCACCAAATCAAGCAGGATGGGTGATACCCGCACTTTTTAATTTCGGGAAATACTGGATGAGTATTACAGAAACTGCCGTTGATACAAATTATTGTGGATCACGTTTAAGCCGGTTTTCTCCCGACGGCGAATATTCAGTACAATTTCCCCAGCCGCAGGAATGCAGATCGAACGAATCTGTTTTACCGGAATCTGTTTTACCGTGGTATACTCCCTGGCGGATCATTGCGTTGACTGATGACCTTGCAAGCCTCGTTGAATCTACTTTGGAAACCGATTTAGCTAATCCGGCCCGATATGATGTTTCTTCTTGGCTTCGGCCGGGGATTGCATCTTGGAGCTGGGTTATTCTAAAAGATGATTCGACTGTTTATGATGCTCAGCGACGGTTTATCGATTTTGCAGCTACTATGAATTGGAGGTATTGTCTTATAGATGCTTTTTGGGATACTAAGATTGGATATGAAAAAATAAAAAAACTTGCAGATTATGCCAAAACAAAAAATGTTGAAATATTATTGTGGTACAATTCGGCAGGCGATTGGAATACAACGACACTTACGCCGCGCGATAAGATGCTTACAAAGGAATCGAGACGCGCCGAGTTTCTGAAGTTGAAAGATATGGGCATTGGCGGTATTAAGGTAGATTTTTTTGGGGGTGATGGACAATCCATGATGAAATATTACATTGATATCCTGAAAGATGCTGCCAAATACAATCTTGCAGTAAACTTTCATGGCTGTACTTTCCCAAGGGGATGGCATAGAACGTATCCCAATTTAGTCAGCATGGAAGCTATCAGGGGAGAAGAGTATGTAACTTTTGGACAGTACTTTGCAGATAATCAACCTTCACATTGTACAATCATTCCATTCACAAGAAATCTTTTTGATCCGATGGATTTCACGCCTGTAAACTTTTCCGGCATACCACGCATAACACGCAGAACTACGGGTGGTTTTGAAATAGCTCTATCGGTATTATTTACTTCGGGTATTCAACATATTGCCGAAATACCAACCGGTATGGCTGCTCAAAAAGATTTTGTTAAAGAATATATGAGCACTTTACCTGTAACCTGGGATAATGTGAAGTTTATCGACGGTTTCCCCGGGAAATATGTCGTATTGGCAAGAAAAAAGGATGACAGGTGGTACATTGCAGGTATCAACGGCGAAAACTCTGAACGCACAATAACGCTCAATGTTCCTTTCATTGATAATTCATCAAAAGGTACTATCATTACCGATTCGGATCATGAAAAAGGTTTTATAAAAAGAGAAATCAAATTTTCAGCGCCCGTCACGATCACGATGCATCCTTATGGCGGGTTTGTGATAAAAACTCTAATAAAGGAAGAGAAATCTGATAACCGTCAATAGGAGACAATATGAGAAAGATTACAATTCAAGAAATTTTTTATAAGTAACTATAGGAGAATGTTAATATGAATAAAAAACTTTTGATCATCATATTATTAGCATTTGTCCTATTTGGTAGCATTAAAGCTCAAACTTTTCAGAAAACTGATTTGGGTATAAAATCAATAATTAATTCTATCGAAGTTGAAATTCAGTTCTACAGTCCGTCCACAGTAAGGGTACTGAAATGGCCCAAAGGCAAAACCTTTATAAAAGAAAGCCTGTCGGTTATTAAAACTCCGCAAAAAACGGCTTATAGCATTAAGCGGCAGGGAGACGAACTTTCCCTGAAAAGTGAAATCCTTATGGTTGTCCTAAACCTGAAAAACGGCAAGGTTTCATTTACAACTCCGTCCGCCGGGGCCGGGCCGCTTTTAAGCGAGAAAGAAGCGGGCATTGCGTTTATAGATTTCAACGATGCAGATATTAAGACCTACAATGTGTATCAGTCATTTGTTTTGCATAAAGATGAAGCTATCTACGGTTTGGGACAACAGCAAAAAGGTAAAATGATACAGCGCAACCAAAAGGTATACATGGTACAAAACAATACGGAAGATTTTATTCCGTTTTTTCAATCCGTAAAAGGGTACGGTGTTTTCTGGGATAACTATTCGCCAACTACTTTTATCGATAACAAAGACGAAACTTCGTTTACCTCGGAAGTCGGTGATTGTATTGATTATTATTTTATGTACGGCGGCAATGCCGATGGTGTGATTGCCCAAATGCGTGATCTTACGGGTCAGGTGCCGATGTTCCCATTATGGACTTACGGTTATTGGCAAAGCAAAGAGCGTTATAAAAGTCAGGATGAAACAGTAGGAGTGGTTAAAAAATACCGCGAACTGGGAGTTCCTTTAGACGGTATTATTCAGGACTGGCAGTACTGGGGCAACAATTACCTGTGGAACGCCATGGAATTCCTGAATCCCGAATTTTACGATCCACAAAAGATGGTTGATGACGTGCACAACCTGAATGCGCAGATGATCATTTCCATCTGGAACTCTTTTGGTCCCCAAACAAAACAATATAAAGAATTAGATAAAATTAGCGCGCTTATGGATTTTCAAACATGGCCGCAATCCGGTTCGGAAAAATGGCCGCCCAATATGGATTATCCTTCAGGGGTCAGGGTGTACGATCCTTATCATCCTTTAGCGCGTGATATTTACTGGAAGTACCTGAACAAAGGTATCTTTTCGCTTGGAATGGACGGATGGTGGATAGATTCATCAGAACCTGACCATATGCAATTCAAACCTTCCGATTTCGACAATCAAACCTATCTGGGTTCTTTCCGGAAAGTACGCAATGCCTTTCCCTTAATGACAGTAAGTGGCGTCTATGATCACCAGCGTTCGGTCACATCCGACAAGAGAGTGTTTATTCTTACCCGTTCGGCCTTTGCCGGACAGCAGCGTTACGGCGCCAATACCTGGTCGGGTGATGTGGTGACATCCTGGGATGCACTTAGAAATCAGATTTCGGCAGGACTCAACTTTTCACTCTGCGGCATTCCACACTGGAACAGCGATATAGGCGGATTCTTTCTCTGGGAATATCCGAAAAAACTTGAGGATGCCGATTACTGTGAACTCTACGCGCGTTGGATCCAGTTCGGCGCATTCTGCCCGATGATGCGTTCACACGGCACCGATGCCCCTCGTGAAATCTATCAGTTTGGTAAAAAGGGTGACAAGGTGTACGATGTCATTGAAAAATTCATTAACCTGCGTTACAGATTGTTACCCTATATTTATTCTACCTCGTGGGACGTTACTGCCAACCAATCGAGTATGATGCGTGCCCTGGTGATGGATTTTGCCGATGATAAAGAGGCACTCGATATCAACGACCAGTATATGTTCGGAAAGTCTCTGTTGGTTTGCCCGGTCACCAGGCCGATGTATTCAAAAATCGGTATTCAAGGAAATGATACGACCAATGTTGAAGATTTCAGCACGATAAAAGATGAAGAAGTTTATCTGCCCAAAGGATCCGATTGGTATGATTTCTGGACCGGCGAAAAGTATAGCGGTGGACAAACTCAAAATAAAGAGACACCGATTGACATCTTGCCTCTTTATGTAAAGGCGGGTTCCATTATTCCGTTTGGGCCAAAGGTGCAATATGCCACAGAGAAAAAATGGGATGATCTTGAAATACGTATCTATCCGGGTGCTGATGGCGAGTTTACACTATATGAAGATGAAAATGACAATTATAATTATGAGAAGGGATATTATTCCACTATTCTTTTTGAATGGGATGATGAAAAGAAAGTTTTAACCATCAGCGACAGGCAGGGTTCTTTCCCCGGAATGCTCAATGCGCGTATCTTCAATATTATTAATGTTGCTCCCGGTACAGGGACGGGAACGGATGCTGTCAAGAAGTATGATAAAGAGGTTACATATACAGGCGAAAAGGTTGTAGTCAGAATATAAGAGAATAACGGATGGATTTTTACTTGTAGGAAGGAGTTATGTTATGAAATTATTATTACCCAAAAACTGTAAGAAAATATTATGCGTTATAGCAATTTTTCTGTTTATAGCAACTTTATGGGGACAACAACTGCCCTATCAAAATCCAAATCTGAGTTCGGAAGAAAGAGCGAAAGATTTAATTTCCCGTCTCACATTGGAAGAAAAAGCGGCTCTGATGTGTGATGTATCGGATGCAATTCCCCGTCTGGGAATTAAAAATTTCAACTGGTGGAGCGAAGCCTTGCATGGCCTTGCTAATAATGATGATGTTACCGTTTTCCCCGAACCAATCGGCATGGCCGCCTCGTTTGACGATGAACTGGTTCATCGGATATTCAGCGCGACTTCGGACGAAACGCGCGCCAAGTATCATGAAGCTATCCGAAACGGAGAGGGAAATAAACGATTTCTGAGCCTTTCGGTGTGGACGCCCAATGTCAACGTATTCCGTGACCCGCGATGGGGACGCGGTCAGGAAACTTATGGTGAAGATCCTTACCTGATGTCACGTATGGGTATTTCGGTAGTGAAAGGCCTGCAGGGACCTGCCGATGCGAGATACCGAAAGCTGCTGGCCTGTGCCAAGCATTATGCCGTGCATTCCGGGCCGGAATGGAGCCGGCATGAAATTAACCTGAATGATATCGATCCGCGTGACTTGCGGGAAACTTATCTTCCTGCATTTAAAGCATTGGTTCAGGAAGCCGATGTCCGCCAGGTGATGTGCGCCTATCAGCGTCTGGACGATGACCCCTGCTGCGGTAACACAAGACTCTTACAACGAATCCTTCGTGATGAATGGCACTACAAAAACCTTGTTGTTGCTGACTGTGGCGCCATTACCGATTTTTTTACCAGCCATAAAGTGTCCTCCGATGTTGTCCATGCTGCTGCCAAAGGTGTTCTGGCAGGAACCGATCTTGAATGCCAATGGAATAATCACACGTATAAAAAATTGCCCGAAGCGGTTAAAAGAGAGCTGCTCACCGAAAAAGACATAGATACACGCTTAATGCGTGTACTGATTGGACGTTTCGACCTGGGTGAAATGGATGATGATGCGTTAGTCCCCTGGTCAAAAATCCCCATGTCAGTTGTCAATAATAAAGAGCATAGAAAACTTGCTTTGGAAATGGCGCGTCGTTCCATGACACTGCTTCAGAATAAAAACAATATTCTCCCCTTTAAAAAAACCATTCACAAGATTGCTGTCATTGGCCCCAATGCGGATGATGAACCGATGTTGTGGGGCAATTATAACGGAAAACCGGTTCGAACAATCACAATTCTGGACGGGATTACATCAAGACTTTCGGTTGATAAGATTCTTTATGACAAAGGATGCGATCTGGTTGAAGATAAAGTCACAGAAAGCTATTTTTCGAAATGTTCGATTGACGGCAAAAAAGGTTTTAAGGCCACCTACTGGAACAATCAGGACCGTCAGGGGGATATTGTGGCAACCCAACAGATTGTCAACCCGATCAAATTAACCACTGCCGAACAACATGAATTTGCGCCCGGAGTTCAGCTCGAAGGCTTTTCGGCTAAATATGAAACCAAGTTTGTGCCGTCTCAAAGCGAAGAAATTGTATTTAAATGTGGAGCAACGGGACACTTTGAATTGTTGGTAAACGGAGAATCTATTACAAAGTATGATAATTGGAGAACACTCCCGTCAAGACATCCGTTCAAGGTCGAAGCCGGTAAAAAATATAAAATAGAAATACGATATGCCCAGTTGTATAATTGGCAGGCAAACATCGAATTTAATTTTGGTAAAGAAGTAGATGTGGATTATACCGAGCTTTTAAAGAAACTTCAGAACATTGATGTGGTCATATTTGTCGGCGGTCTTTCTACGCTGTTTGAAGGCGAAGAGATGCCGGTATCATACCCGGGTTTCAAGAACGGAGACCGTACCGATATTGAACTTCCTTCGGTACAGCGTAATTGCCTGAAAGCTCTGAAACAAGCCGGAAAAAAGATTGTTTTTGTGAATTGTTCAGGCTCGGCCATTGCTTTGGTCCCCGAAACTGAAACCTGTGATGCGATCCTCCAGGCGTGGTATGCTGGTGAATCCGGCGGACAGGCCGTGTCCGATGTCCTTTTTGGTGATTATAATCCGTCTGGTAAACTGCCGATTACTTTTTACAGAAACCTGCAGCAATTGCCGGATTTTGAAGATTATTCGATGAAAAAGCGAACTTATCGCTATATGTCCGATCCGCTTTTCCCGTTTGGATTTGGATTGAGTTATACTACCTTTGCAATCGGTAACGCAAATCTCAGTAAAACTGCAATAAAAACGAACGAATCGATCGAGCTTACCATCCCGGTTATCAATAAAGGCAAACGCGACGGAACTGAAATCGTTCAGGTGTACCTGCGCAAGGTAAACGACACGGATGGACCGTTAAAAACACTCAGAGGTTTTCAAAGGGTAGACGTGGCTGCAGGCCAGATGGGCCGGGCGGTAATCGACCTGCCTTATTCTGCGTTCGAGTTTTTCGATAGGGCAAGCAGGAAAATGGCTGTAACCTCCGGAGAGTATGAGATTTTATATGGAAACAGTTCCGACGTAAAAGATTTAAAGATGATTAAAATTACGATTAAATAAACCTACAAGAGAATGTCGTTATGAATGATAAGATTGGGGGTAAAGATATGAAAACAAGGAAAAAAACGATTCTGTTTTCAATTGCCATTCTATTCTTTTTTAGTTTTTTTTTGAAAGCTCAAGGTTTGTATGTCGGGGTGAACTATCATCCTCATGATGATAAAAATCCTGAAAAAGTGCAGCATGATATTCAACTGATGAAAGATGCCGGGTTTAAAGTTGTCCGCATGGGTCATTTGGCCTGGGACTCTTACGAACCGTCTGAAGGAAAATTCGACTTTGCTTGGTTTGATAAGGTTATGGATATGATGAATCAGGCTGGTATCAAGGTTATTCTTGATATCGCTATTCGTCCTGCTCCAATCTGGCTGCATCACAAATACCCTTCAATTGATATTACAGATGCAAACGGAAATGTGTTATACCCGAACCATCGCTATATGGAAGACATTGGGGACCCGATGTACCAGAAATATGCTTTGCGCTTTACCGATGCCATCACAAAACAATATGCAAACCATCCGGCATTGCTGGCCTTTGGAATTGATAATGAATCGGGCGATGGACGAATTTCTTATTCCGAAACTGCAAGACAAAGATTCATTGTCTGGTTAAAGAATAAATACAAGAACCTTGATAATTTGAATAAAGCATGGGCAACGCAGCGCTGGTCGAGAAGGATTAACCAATGGGAAGAAATTGGCTTTCCTGTATCGACCCACTATAACGATGTGCCCGAAAAAATGCTAGATTTCAGGCGTTTTGTTTCAGATGAAATCAATCAATTACTCTTTAAAGTCATCGATAAAGTAAATACCAATGCACCAAATGCCCTGCTAAATACGAATGCATGGTATTTCAGTTATACGAAGTTTTTCGACTATGCCCCCATTGCCTATTCTGGTAAAATGACACGCGGAGGTGAGGGATTTTATGCAGGTCCCTCCTTAATTAACAACGGGGGTATTTTGTGGGCTTCATTTGGTATTGTACGCATTCAATATGAAAGCACAAATCCTTTCTGGTGTAACGAATTTACAACCATGACTGCTGTTCCTAATTCCTGCAGAAAGCAAGCTTATGCTTCGCTGATGTTTGGCAACCAGATGGTTTGCGGATGGACATGGCAAAGTATGCATAGCGGTGAAGAACAGTATCTGGAAGGATTGATCGATTGGGATGGTATTCCGAACCGCAAATACGATGAATACAAAAAAATTGCCACGGAATTTAAAAAAATTGAAAAATATTTCCCTTATAAACTGAAGGCTGAAGTTGGATTGGCTTTTTCATTCCCAAGCCAGATAGTAAGTTATTCTTATCCGGAACAACATGAAGGCCAGGTTGGAACTTGTTTTAACCAGTTTTTTAACCGCAATATGGATGTACGAATGCTTGATATCAGCCGTAGCGACCTAAAATATAAATTATTGATCATACCTGGTGTTACAGTCATGGATCCAAAAACAGCCAAAAAGATCCGTGATTATATATATAATGGAGGCACTGCGATAATGACAAGTTATTCGGCAGTTGTGGATACTACAAATAAAGTGTTTGCAAGTACTCGTCCCGGTTTGCTGAATGATGTTTTTGGAATTAGAATAGGGAGCTATGAAGAAATTGAGAATATGAATGAAATTTCCAGAATTTCATATAAAGGAAAGCAGGTACGGGTGACTTATAAAGGGAAAAATATTGAATCAAAATCTCCCCGGTTCGATGTAATTGAACCCAAAGGCGCTGAAGTCATAGGAAATATAACCAGCCTGGATAAAGATTACCCGGTTATTACTTCCAATAAATATGGAAAAGGAAGGGCAATTTATATTGGCCTTCCTGCAAGAGGCGAAGTATTAAGCCCTCTGCTGGACGATTTGATCAGCGAACTTTCAATAAAAAAAGGCCCGAAAGTACCTGATGATGTTATGGCAAGGCAGATAGATAAAAACCATCTGTTATATCTGAATGTGAGTGGTGAACCTAAAAAGATAGAACTCACGGGCAGATCGAGAAGCATTCTGTTTGATAGGGACTATACGGACGGCTTCACAATTGAGCCTTTTGAACCCGAGTTTGTTGAGTTGAAATAAGCCGTTTATTTTTATGCTTATAGAAATATTAAAATAAGGAGTAATAATGTTTGGAGCTGGAAAAAAATATGACACTAAGTAACTTTTATTGCTCAAAAAAGAAGGGAGGCTAATCTAATGATGAAAAAGTATTTGAGAACAAATATGAGAATGGTAACCATTCTTGTCAGTTTGTGTGTTACCAGCGCATTTGCACAATCAGGCTTGCCTGAACGAATAATCGATCTTGATTTCAATCAGGTTGAAGGTCCTTTGAACACAATGTTTAAGGAATGTATTGGCGCAGGTAGAGCCAATGAGGGTTTGCGGGCGGATTGGCAGCAGCAATTAATGTACGTAAAGAAAGAATGCGGTTTTAAATATATCCGCATGCACGGACTGTTAACCGATGATATGGGTGTTTATCGCGAAGACAGAAATGGAAATCCGGAATATAATTTTCAGTACATAGATGTGTTATACGATTTCATTCTCAGTATCGGAATGAAACCTTTTATTGAATTAGGATTTATGCCTCAAGCATTGGCAAGCGGCAGAGAAACTATTTTCTGGTGGAGAGGGAATGTCACTCCACCGAAAGATTACAAAAAGTGGGAAGAGCTAATCCGCAATCTAACTCTTCATTTCACGGAACGCTATGGTGCGGATGAAGTAAAGACATGGTATTTTGAAGTTTGGAACGAGCCGAACCTTTCGCCAGGTTTCTGGACAGGAACGCAGGAGGAATATTTCAAATTATATCAGCATTCTGCTATTGCTGTAAAAAACGTCAACAAAGATTATCGGGTTGGCGGGCCTGCTACTGCGGGCGCTGCATGGGAAGTTGAATTGATTGACTTCTGCCGTAAGAATAATCTTCCGTTAGATTTTATAAGCACTCATGCGTATGGAGTTAGGCAAGGGTATCTCGATGAGTTCGGAAATTCCGGAACTGTTCTTGATGACAATCCGATGAGTTTAAGTATCGATGTCTTAAATTCGAGGAAAGAAATTGCTGGCTCTTCTATGCCAAATCTAGAACTTCATTACACCGAATGGAGTTCTTCATACACGCCTGCTGATCCACTTCATGATAGTTATCATGAAGCCGCTTACATACTCGATAGAGTTAAAAAAGTTGGAGATGCAGCGAATTCAATGTCATATTGGGTATTTACAGATATTTTTGAAGAACCCGGACCGCGCTTTACACCGTTTCATGGCGGTTTTGGTTTATTAAATTACCAGGCAATCAACAAACCTGCTTTCTATTCCTACAAGTTCATGAATCAACTTGGAAATACAGAGTTGAAGAATAACGATTCTTCTTCCTGGACATGCAAAGATGAAAATGGAAACATACAGATTCTGCTTTGGGATTTTACCTACACACTTCCCGATTCTATCAATAATCAGGATTATTACATCCAAGATTTACCGGCAAAATCAAAGGGAAAAGTAAAAATAAATATTTCAAAAGTTCCTGCAGGTAAGTACAGGGTTGAAATCTACAAAGTTGGCTATCGCGTAAACGATCCCTACACAACATATTTTGACATGGGTAGACCCGGTCAACTAACAAAAGAGCAGGTTCGGAAAATTAAAGAACTCAATGATGGTTCTGCAATTTTCAGTGAAAAGATAAAAATAAAAACCGGCGAACCTTTTCTAAAAGAACTGGAAATTCGTGAGAATGATGTATTCCTGATAACAATGACGAGGCAATAGACCTAAGGCTTGAGGGAACCATGAAACCAAGAATCTTCTGTTGCTCAAATGACGGTCTTTTTTTGAACTTAAGGATTTCCTTGAAAGAAGAATCGGATGATCGTCAGGGATTATAATTGAAATTGAGAAAAAATAATTTATGAATAATACGATAATGATAAGGCGAGTTTTATGAATAGAATAAGTTATATCATTTTGGGGATAGCGTCATTCTTAATTAACTTTACCCTTTATGGCCAGAGTACTGAGAATTGTTTCCTTGATGATTTTGAATCAAAGGTAGCAGAGATACCTCGGGCAGTGAATGCGGAAAAACCTGCTGACTCCGCTTCAGTGATAGTTACAATTAATGAAGATACGCTCGGAAAGATTTCCAAATATGTATTTGGTAACGCAATTGCAGCTTGGTTTGGATCCCATGAAGATCCTGAATTGATAGAAAACACTGCACTTTTTGCACCTACTCTTATTCGTTTCCCTGGCGGAAGCTGGTCAAATGGGTATTTCTTTAACGGAGTGCCATCCGACGTTCCGGATTCAATTTATGATGGTCAAACATATAACAGTACAGCTGGAACTGCAGATAAATTAGAATTTAGTGGGCACGATGGAACAGAGGATTGGGTAACCACAACCGATCAGTATTATGCGCTTCGGGAGAGCACTGATGTTAATGAAGGATTAATAACTATTAATTATGGATATGCACGTTATGGAACAAGCGACGATCCGGTAGCTAAGGCCGCGCATCTTGCTGCTGACTGGGTGCGTTATGATGCAAGACGGACAAAATTCTGGGAAATTGGTAATGAAAATGGTGGCCCTTGGGAATATGGGTGGATGATCGATACAGCACTTAATAAAGACGGACAACCTCAAATTATTACAGGGGAACTGTACGGACAGCATTTTAAGGTTTTTGTTGATTCAATGAGAAATGCCGCCGCGCAAATTGGGGCTACAACTTATATAGGTGCCCAGCTTGTCATTTATGGTGAATCAAGCTGGAATTTTGTTGACAGAGATTGGAATGAGGGAGTCTTTAACGAAGTGGGTGATTATGCAGACTATTATGTTATACATTGCTATTTCGATAATTCAGCAGATATAAGGAGCGTACTAATGAGTCCAAGAGATCTTACAGATTTTATGGATTTTCTAAAACAGGACTTCATTGATAAAGAAGCATATCCAAAACCCATTACTGTAACAGAGTATAATGTAACCCCTTGTTGGGGTAATGTTGCCTGTGAGGAGCGCGAGATGTCAACATCTTACATAAACGGTATAGAGGCTGTTGTTTGTATGTGTGAAATGATTAAAAACAATTACGGATTAGGTGCAAGATGGCTGTTGGAAGAATTGTTTGAAGCGTATGGTTCCAATTCAAATAGTCCCCACGCGGAATTTTATTATCTTGCTTACCTGCCAAATTTTTATGGTGATCATGCAATTTCCACTACCTCTTCCGACTCCGATATTTTTAGTTATGCTTCAAAATATTCATCCGGTGAAACCGCGATGATTATTATTAATATAGGTACTGATGATGAAGTAATCAAAATAGGTTCAGACTCAATTGGTGTTGGTGGAAAATACTATATATACTCGTTTACAGGAGGAACAGAGGCAGATTATTCGAAGGATGTTTATATTAATGGAGAAGGCCCAAGCACAAACCATTGGGGCCCTTATGATCAATTATTTAATATCAGGGCGAATTCGTACACTATTGATACTATTGATAATGAAATTAAATTTACTTCACCGGGGAGATCGGTCCAAATGATTATGATAGAAGGCGTGAGGAATATTGATTCATATAATTTATATCAAAACGACCCAAATCCTTTTAGTACAATCACAAACATTGGCTATCAATTACCAGTAAGTTCTTTTGTGACTTTAAAGCTATTCGATATTCTTGGAAGGGAAGTTGAAACACTGTTCAACGAACATCAAAATGCAGGCGTGCATTCCGTAACATTCGATGCTTCTCATTTGACCAGTGGAATATATTTCTATAGAATTGAAGCCAGAACGTACCATGATACCAAGAAACTTTTATTGCTCAAATGATGGGGTGGGCAACTACAACGAAAATGAAAATTAAATACTTAATTTTACCCTGCCTGTTCTCTGTTCTTTGTCAGGGGCGGGTCGTGAAAGATTTTAAACAGCAAAATGATAAAATAGAAGTTAATCTATCCAACGGAACACTGAGCATATGTCCTTTGACAGAGAATGCTGTTAGAATCAAATTTTATAAAGATAAGGAATTACAGGTGCCTGAGCTTATTTTTACTCCGAGTATCCCAACTCGCCGATTTGGGGTTGTTGATTCACCTTCAAAACTCGAAATAAAAGGTAAAAACATTATTATTGCACTGGATAAGCAAACCGGAAAATTGTCATTTGCGGATAAGTCGGGAAAAATATTTTTGAATGAAAAATCGGGCAGCCGGAAGTTGTTGCCCGATTCTGTTATGGGTGAACCTTGCTTTATGGCAGAACAGAGTTTTGAATCGCCAAATGACGAATTTATTTTGGGCTTAGGGCAGTTCCAGGATGGACATTATAATCTGAAGAGGGTCAGCCGACGTTTAACACAGGTCAATTCCCAAATTTCGTTACCATTTATCTATTCAAGCAAAGGATACGGTTTACTTTGGCATCAATATGGGCTTACCGATTTTAATCCGGCTGACAATTTTATTTCACTTGAAAAACAGGAGCAGTCTGCCGAAAATGACCAATTAGTTGAAGTGACCACTACCTCGGGGACACAAATAGTATCGCAAAATCAGTCGCTCTACACAGGAAAATTTACAGTACCTGAAGATGGAGAATATTCTATTTTTCTGGATCTTGGTGATATGGACAACCGTCAGTATGTGGTTATCGACGGAAAACCATGCATAGACATGAGTAATTTTTGGCTTCCGCCCACCGCATGTGCGCTGGTGGATTTAAAAGCCGGAGAACACCAGGTACAGCTGGTCTGTAAATCAAGCAACACACCCGGGATGTCGTGGAAACTTACAGATGATTTTACCACGTTTCGTTCTCCCAATGCCAAGCTGCTTGATTATGTAGTGTTTTACGGACCTTCGGCTGACAGCGTCATAGCCACTTATCGGAATCTTTCTGGTAATGTTCCTATGCTGCCTCGTTGGGCATATGGCTTCTGGCAATGCCGTGAACGTTATACTTCAGGAATACATCTGGTGGAAACCGTCAGGGAATTCCGGAGAAGAAATCTCCCGATGGATGTGATTGTGCAGGACTGGCAATACTGGGGCAAAAATGGCTGGGGCGTTCCACAGTTCGACGAAACCCATTATCCCAATCCGTCAGGTTTTATCAAAGAGTTGCACGATTTAAATGCTCATTTTAATATTTCGATTTGGTCAAACCCGGATAAAAATTCAAGAATAGGTCGGGAGTACGTGGCAAAAAATCGCTATATTCCCAATAGCCGCTGGTTAGATTATTTCAACCCGGAAACAAGGAAGGAATACTGGAATACCTTAAAAGAAAACTTATTTATTCATGGTGTCGATTCGTGGTGGATGGATGCTACCGAACCCGAAAATGATGCTTTAAAAGGGGTAAACACCTACATGGGATTGGGCGATTTTTACCGTTTAACCTATCCATTGTTAGTAAGCCAGTCTGTTTATGAAGGACAGCGCAAAACAACATCCGAAAAAAGGGTCTGTATCATGACACGGTCGGCTTTTCTCGGTCAGCAAAGATATGGTACCATAAACTGGTCGGGCGATGTTGGCGGGAACTGGGATGCCTATAAACGTCAAATTGTGGCCGGATTAAATTATACTATTACCGGATTGCCATACTGGACTACTGACATTGGAGGGTTCTTTCGCCCAGGGAATTCACAATATACTGACGAAAAATACCAAGAGTTACTGACACGGTGGTATCAATGGAGCGTTTTTAATCCTATTTTTCGTATCCATGGATATCAATCCGAAACCGAGCCCTGGAAGTATGGGGAAATAGTTGAAGAAAACATGCGAAATATGCTGAATCTGCGTTACCGCTTACTTCCTTATATATATTCCGAAGCATGGCAGATTACGAAAAACGGATCGACCATGATGCGCCCACTGGTAATGGATTTCAGAGAAGATGCAACGGCTACTGACCAACCCTTTGAATATTTGTTCGGTAAATCCATTCTGGTGGCTCCTGTCACCGAACCGGGTGTGAATGAGTGGAATGTTTATTTGCCAAAATCAGCTTCGTGGTTTGATTTTTGGACAGGAAAACAATTTAAAGGTGGTCAAACAATAACGACATCAGCACCTCTAAATATAATTCCTCTTTTTGTTAGGGCTGGTTCAATCATTCCGATGGGACCCTTCATACAATATTCCACAGAAAAAACTGACCCGCTTGAAATCAGAGTCTATCCCGGCGCCGATGGCGAGTTCACTTTATATGAAGACGAAAACGACAATTATAATTATGAAAAGGGATCGTATTCAACGATTACTTTCACATGGGATGATACTAAAAAAGTCTTGACTTTTGGTAAGCGTCAAGGTTCTTTCCCCGGAATGCTTAAAGAGCGCCATTTCAACATTGTACGAGTTGCAAAAAATAAAGGCGTTGGAATGGATGCCATTGGGACTATCGATAAAGAGGTAACCTACAAAGGGAAGAAAGTAATGATTAAGCTGTAAAAAGATAATTTTATTATGAATTGCAAATTTCCACAACTTTCTATGAGGCAGCACTTGACAACCGGGATGTTCGAAAAATCTGTGCTTGAAATTCAATGACCTGAGCGAGTCGTTGAGGAACATATCTATTGGTGAAAGTTCTGGAAATAAATTCTGAAAAAAAGGAGAATTTGATATGACAATGATTCAGAAACTCGTTATTGGTACTGTTATGACCATTGCAATGGCTTTGGGGATTATTTGTTTTGCTGACAATCCGATAATACAAACTAAGTATACCGCTGATCCTGCCCCGATGGTGTATAAAGATACAGTATACCTTTATACAAGTCATGATGAAGATGATGCTACCGGATTTCACATGCTTAACTGGATGCTTTATACATCCACTGATATGGTCAATTGGACAGACCGAGGAATCATTGCGTCTCTAAAAACATTCAGTTGGGCGGCAGACAATAATGCATGGGCGCCCCAGTGTGTCTTTAGAAATGATAAGTTTTATTTATATTGTCCCGTGGCTCAAAAAACTGGACCAATGGCAATCGGCGTTGCGGTTTCGGATAGTCCTTACGGACCGTTTACCGATCTTCTCGGAAAACCTTTGATCGCCAATAGTGGAGAAGATATCGACCCAACCGTATTCGTCGACGATGATGGGCAGGCTTATCTCTATTGGGGAAATCCCAATTGTTATTATGTAAAACTGAATGAGGACATGATTTCTTATTCGGGCAGCGTTGTTAAAATATCATCAATACCATCAAATTACCAGGAAGGTCCCTGGTTTTGGAAACGCAATGGGTTATACTACCTGGCATATGCATCCACATGCTGTCCCGAAGGTATCGGGTATGCAATGAGCAACAGCCCTACTGGACTCTGGACATACAAGGGAATGATCATGGATCCAAACAAAGCATCATCAGGCAATCATCCGGGAATAATTGATTATAAGGGAAATCCATACGTTTTTGGATTCAATTACGCCATTAATTTTTCGCTAACTAGTACTCATCGCGAAAGACGTTCGGTTTGTGTTGAGAAAATGAACTACAATCCCGATGGTACTATTCAAAAGCTTCCCTGGTGGTCAGAAACCGGGGCGCCTCAGATAGGCGTTTTGAATCCATTTATAAGAACAGAAGCAGAAACTATGGCGTGGGAATCGGGTATTGAAACCGAAAAGAAAAGTACAAACCATGTTTATGTCACCGATATCGATAATGGTGATTTTATTAAAGTCAAAGGTGTGAGTTTTGAGGATAAAGGAGCCGGAGTTTTTAGCGCCAGGGTTGCAAGCGCTTTAAATGGCGGTGAGATCGAATTACGTATTGACAGTCTCAATGGCGCTAAAATTGGTTCCTTACCGGTTTCAAACACTGGTGGTTGGGATTGTTGGGAATTGGAATCAGCCTCTATAAACAATGTTTCCGGTGTTCACGATTTATTTCTGATATTTAAAGGTAATTCTGGCGAAAAGCTTTTCAATTTTGATTACTGGAAATTTATAGAAAAGAAGAAAAAAAGCAAATTGGCAGCTATAAATGCTTCGGTACAAAAGTATAAGATAGATACAGTTTCAGGCATGAACACTCTTCCATTAATAGTTAGAGCAATTTATTCTGATGGCTCACAAAAAGATGTGAGCTCATCGGCATCTGTATCGGCAAATCAGGATGGAATTGTAAAAATTAATAAAGGTTTAATTGAAGGAATAAATTATGGATTGGTGAATCTGACAGTTAGTTATAAAGGAAAATTTGATTCACTGTATGTACTTGTCAAAAGCTATAAAGATGAACATACCGTAAAAAGAATACTGTCTGACAAAAACAATCTTACGCTTTTTAAAGAAAGTAAACTGAACATTGTTATTACAGCAGAATTTGTTGACGGTCACACTGTAGATATAACAAATATCGCGCTCTATAAGAGCTCTGATCCTCAAGTAACAATTGCATCAAAAGGGACAATTGAAGCGAAATCGAACGGGGAAGCTATTGTAACCATAAGCTATACTGACGAATTTGGAAATGTCAGTTCAATTCCGGTTCAAGTAAGAGTTACCAACCGTAATCCATATATCAGGAATAAAGCTGTTGAATACAATGAACAGTCAGGAGTTCAGAACGAAACATGTAGCGATTCCGATGGAGGAAAAAACATTGGATTTATTCAGAATGGCGATTGGATTAAATTCAATGGAGTTGACTTTAATGACGGGACAGTTTTATTTCAAGCCCGTGTTGCTTCCGCAACCAATGGCGGTACGATAGAAATATACATTGATAGCTTAACCGGAAATCTTGTGGGTAGTTTAATAGTCAAAGGTACTAATGGATGGCAAAATTGGATCACAAATAGCTGCCCTGTTAGCGATGTATCCGGTATCCATGATATGTATTTTAAGTTTATCGGTGATAGAGGTTTCCTTTTAAACCTTAACTGGTGGGAATTTAAAACTAAATAAAGCAATATGAATCAAAAACTGAACTATTATATAATAAAATTCAAACAGCTTATGAAATCATAAATCAAAAATAATAAAGAGGTATCTGATGAAAATCAAATTCTATTCTATTCTAATTACCAGTATCGTTATACTTGTTGCTGCTTTATCAGCTACATTTTACCGTACCTCCGATTCTCCGCGAACAACAGAGTTATTCACTAATTCATGGTTGTTCAACCTCGGCGATTTCCAGGACGGACAAAATCCCTCGCTGGATGATTCACATTGGAGACAAGTCAATCTGCCCCACGACTGGAGCATTGAAGGGCATTTCAAATCAGAAACAAACAAGGAGGATGTGCCTGAATTCCATATAGTGAAAGGGGAATGGAAATTCAATAAAGGCGATAACATGCTTTGGAAGGATCCCGATATAGACGAGGGTTCCTGGCAGATTGTAAAGCTTCCTTCGACCTGGGAAAAACATTCGAACTATACACCGGATAATGTGTATGGTTGGTACCGCCGTGAGTTGACTATCCCTGCGGAGTTAAAAGGGAAAGACATTTTTATAAATCTCGGCAAAATTGACGACGCTGACGAGACTTATTTCAACGGTGTGAAAGTGGGCGGTATGGGTTCTTTCCCACCCAACTATACGACCGCATGGGATATCTTACGGTATTATAAAGTACCCCACGAAATCATTCGCTACGGCGTAAAAAACAGCATCGCAGTTAGGGTGTTTGACGGCATTATGGGAGGCGGTATTTATAATGAAGGAGAGAAAATAATAGAGGGGCCTTTTGAATCGACTTGCCCGGGAGGAAGCGGCGCGGGTTACATAAACGCGGGCACTGGCTGGTACAGAAAAGAGTTTAAATTGCCCGAAGACATTCAAGATAAGCGTGTATTCATCGAATTTGACGGTGTGTATATGAACAGCGATGTCTGGATCAACGGTGTTCATCTCGGCAACCGGCCATACGGTTATTCCAGCTTTCAGTATGAATTGACCAAACACCTGAAATTTGGCGATGAGAAAAATGTTTTGGCGGTCAGGGTCGATGTACAACAGCCGTGCTCACGCTGGTATTCCGGCGCAGGTATTTACCGGAATGTGCGATTAACGGTAACAGACCCGGTTCATATTGCGCATTGGGGAACATATGTTACAACCCCGGATGTATCCGAAAGCGAGGCCACAGTTCGCGTTGAAACGAAGATCCTGAATCAATCAACCTCTGCCCGGAAAGTAACACTTGAAACCGTCGTTGTGGACGAGTCCGGACACGAATCTGCCAGTAGTAGCTCCCTTCAAGAAGTAAAAGCAGGCAGCATCAACATTTTCGAACAGTTTATCAAAATTCCAAAGCCGAAATTATGGTCGCCGGAAAAACCAAACCTTTACCGTATTAAATCCAAAGTCTATGTGAACGGCAGTATTGCGGATGCTGGTGAAACGACTTTCGGAATCCGTACATTTGAATTTACCGTAGACAAGGGATTTTTCTTAAACGGCAAACATATTGATATCAAGGGCGTGTGCCTTCATCACGACCTGGGTTGCCTGGGCGCTGCCGTAAACAAACGGGCAATCGAGCGGCAGTTGGAAATCATGAAGAGCATGGGTTGTAACGCCGTACGCACAAGCCACAATCCACCTGCACCTGAGCTGCTGGATTTATGTGACCGTATGGGTTTCCTGGTCATGGACGAAGCGTTCGACGAATGGAAATTGTCAAAAACGATGTTCGGGTATGGTCGGTTTTTTGACGAATGGAGTGAGAGAGATCTAAAGGACATGATTCGTCGCGACAGGAACCATCCCAGTATTATCCTGTGGAGTATCGGTAACGAAATCCCTGAGCAAGGCAATGCTAACGCGTACGAGATGTCGAAGCGACTTGTTGACATCTGTCATACGGAAGATCCGACTCGACCGGTCACCTCGGGATGCAATTCACCGGAAGCGGCCGTTAAAAGTGGTTTTTCGAAACCGCTCGACGTATTTAGCATTAATTATTCCATGCCCTTCTATCAGACTCTGAAGGGAAAGACGAAACTGGTAGCCTCTGAAACTGCTTCGGCTGTTAGTACGCGCGGGGAATATAACCTGGTTCAAGATGGGGACACGCTTAAAATCGAAAAGGAGTTAAACAACCAGTGCGCTTCTTACGACAAAGCCGCTCCCAGTTGGGGCAATACGGCGGAATCAACACTGAAGACAATAAAAAACGCACCGTGGGTAGCAGGTCAATTCGTGTGGACGGGTTTTGATTACATTGGCGAACCAACACCTTTTAGCTGGCCATCAGTGAGCTCTTATTTCGGTATTGTGGATTTATGCGGTTTTCCAAAAGACCGCTACTACCTGTATCAGAGCCAGTGGACGGACAAACCAATGATTCACATTCTTCCACACTGGAACTGGCAAGATTTCGAAGGGCAAGAGATACCGGTCTGGTGTTACAGCAATTGTGAGTCGGTGGAATTATTTTTGAATGGCAAGTCCCTTGGCGAAAAGAAATTCTGTGATACAGAGGATTTACATTTGCTATGGAAGGTTCCCTACTCTGCGGGAACATTAAAAGCTGTTGCAAAGAACAACGGGAAAACAGTGTGCACTGACGAAGTACAAACCGCAGGTGCTCCGTTTAAAATAATGCTAACTCCGGATCGTACCGAAATCAGTGCCGATGGTGAGGATCTTTCGTATGTCAAAGTCGAGATCGTGGACCAGGAAGGTCGTGTCTGTCCCAACGCCGACAACCTTGTAAAATTTAAAATTAAAGGCGAGGGCATTATTGCCGGAGTGGACAACGGTAATCCTATTAGCCATGAGTATTTCAAAGCCGGCGAACGAAAAGCATTCCACGGTTTGTGTCTTGTTGTGATACAATCGAAACGTGAACAAGGCGCAATCCGTCTTTCCGCAGAATCCGAAGGACTCCAGACAGCAGATCTTTTATTCCGGGTAAAATAAGGAATATTGATTTATAATCATGTTTAAAATTTATCAACAATAAGATTGCTTTAAATTTAATTGGTATGAAACATTGTTGTTTTCTAATTAAAATAATAATAAACAAAGTGAGAGTAAATAATTTATGAATCAGAAATTTAAAAGATTGACAACATTTTGGGGCTTAGCAATTTTTCTATTATCGTCATTACCTGCTGAAGGAAGGGCACAAAACATACAACAATCAAATCCAGTTAAAAGAGTTAGAGAGTGCTTTGATTTTAATTGGCAGTTCCACAAAGGCGATATAGCCATAAAACGCCAAGTAAAAGTTGGCGGCCAAGGTGGGATAACAGATATAAATGTTGAAGTAATTACCAAAGACACTGTCATTTACTACACGGACATGAATAGCTACAAAGTTTTCTATCCAGCCGACTGGAAAGAGGTTAACGTTCCACACGATTGGGTTGTAGAAGGTACTTTTGTGCACGACAATACAATGGGCAGTCAACCAACCGGTAATGGTTATTTACCTACAGGCATCGGTTTTTACAGGAAAGAATTCGAAATTCCGGCGCAAGAATTACCACTTGACAAAATTTATGAAATATAATAATTTAATAAATACACTAATCTATTTGAGACTAGGATAGTGAGGAGGTAAAGTTGGTTGTCTATAATTTACTTGGGCAAGAGATATCAGTATTGGAAAGGATAAAAAGTAAGCAGGTTATTATAAAGTTGAGTGGAATGCATCAAATTTGCCCACAGGTGTATATTTATATAGATTAACAACTGGTTCTTTTACTGATACAAAAAAATTGTTATTCTTTAAATGATATATCATAACAATACGAGGAGGAAAAAATAAAAAAAATAAAAGCTGTAACAAATATTGGTAATCATAAACTCATAATCAAATTAATTGTTTGCCAATAAAATAGGAGACTATAATGAAAAAATTACTCGTTACTTTACTGTCTGTTCTTTCTTTTTCCTTGTTAGCAGAGACAGCAACAGTTAAAATTGATGTTGATAGAACAATCGGAGAGGTCGATCCAAAAATCTACGGAGTATTCATGGAACCTATTCATTTCTCACGTCCGATGCCGGGTCAGGAAGAAATAATTACCGGGAATACACTTTACGGTCCATTATACAATCCTGATTCTCGTTTGGCCGATAAAAACGGTTTCAACAAAGAATATATCAAAGCAGCCAGAGAACTGAAAATCACCAATATGCGCTGGCCGGGCGGAAATTTTGTTATGGGTTATAACTGGCAGGATGGCATCGGACCAAAGGACCAGCGCCCTGCCCGCGTTAACCTGGCATGGGGCGGAATCGATAACAATCATGTGGGTACGGATGAATGGATTGCATTAAATAAAGCCATAGGGAGTGAAAATATTATCTGTGTTAATCTGGGTTTGGCTACGATACAAGATGCATGCTACTGGGTTGAATACTGCAATTATAAGAAAGGAACAACCTATTCCAATTTACGCGCTAAAAACGGGTATGAGAAGCCATACAATGTAAAAATCTGGGGTCTCGGTAATGAAGTCGACGGCGCGCCCTGGGAACTGGGTTATAAATGTGCCGAAGATTATGTCAAGATGGCCAGGGAAGCTGCCAAAGCCATGAGATCGGTAGATCATACGATCAAATTCGTCGCTTCCGGATCATCGTACTACGAGAGCACCGGTCAGTGGGTGGAATGGAACCGAAAAATACTTACTGGGCTCGGAGATATGATCGATTATATTTCCATTCACGCTTATTGGAACTGGGGTAAAATGCCTGACTATTACACATATATGGGACTGAGAGCTCTGGAATTTGAAGAAAAGATAAGAGTAACTGCTGATGAAATCGATGCGGTAAAAGCAATGAAGGATTTTAAGAATCCCATCTATATTTCGGTTGATGAATGGGGGGTTTTTGGGAGAAACTTTTTATCCGTTCTTCCGATAGCGCAATGTTTCAATTCGTTTATCCGTCATGCGGATGTGATTAAAATGACCAACTATACCTTGTTTACATCCTTACTGAGTTTTGACAAAGATAAAGGTTTGTTTAAAACTCCGTTGTTCCACACATTCAAGTTATTTTCGAACAATTGCCTTGGTAATTCAGTTGACGTTTTCGTAGACTGCGGTAACTATGATACAGATGAATGTATGGATATTCCCTACCTCGATGTAACATCCGTTTTTAATGATAAAACTGGTACACTATTTATTAATGTTGTAAATAGGCATAAAGATGAATCAATCGAGACTGAAATTCTCAGCACTTCCGGAACATTTTCCAGTAAGGCTGTGGCAAGTATAGTTAATAGACAAGATATTTATGAAGATTTTACTTTTGATAAAAAGGAAGAATACATTCCAATAACAAATGAATTATCGGTTGAAGGGAAAAAGATAACCTACTCTTTCCCGGCACATTCATTTACACAGATCAAAGTTGGAGTGAAAAAAATAGAAAGTAAATTAAAAACGGAGGGATAACTATGAAAAAGTTGATTTATTCGATTTTTACATTCCTGGTGTTTAGTTTTCTTGCTAACGCACAGAATATGGTAAAACATGCCCCGCTTGGTTTTGACAGTTTGCGTGCTGATATAGCACACGGAAAAATTGATACCGTCAATTACGAATCAAAAACAGTCGGCACTGAACGTAAAGCTGTCATTTATACTCCTCCGGGATGTTCAAAAGATAAAAAGTATCCTGTGCTTTATCTTTTACATGGTATAGGCGGTGACGAAACGGAATGGCTTAAAGGAGGTCAACCTCAGGTGATTTTGGATAATCTTTATGCCGAAGAGAAAATCGAGCCGATGATTGTCGTAATGCCAAATGGCAGGGCTATGAAGGACGACCGTGCGGTCGGGAATGTTTTTGATAGTGTTAAAGTGCAGGCGTTCGCAACGTTTGAGAAAGATTTACTTAACGATTTAATTCCTTTCATAGAAAAAACTTACCCGGTTTATAAAGATAGAGAAAACCGGGCAATCGCGGGTTTATCGATGGGCGGTGGACAATCATTGAATTTCGGATTAGGCAATCTCGACAAATTTGCATGGGTGGGAGGATTTTCGTCGGCACCCAACACTAAAAGTCCGGAATTATTGGTTCCCAACCCTAGTGATGCAAGAAAGAAAATAAGGTTGCTTTGGATTTCGTGTGGTGATGATGATAATCTGATTACATTTAGTCAACGCACTCACGATTATTTAAATGCAAACAATGTCCCCCATATTTATTATATAGAGCCCGGTGCACACGACTTTAAAGTTTGGAAAAACGATTTATACATGTTTTCCCGGCTTCTGTTTAAACCGGTAGATGTATCAACTTTCTCTAAATACAGCTTTTTGGGGATACCCGCTTCAACCAATGTTAGAAGAGCAAAATATCCACAGATTTTACCGGATAGTCGTGCAATCTTTCAAATCAAAGCACCGGATGCACAAAAAGTCCAACTCGATTTAGTAAAGAAATATGACATGGTAAAAGATAGTGAGGGAATCTGGGAAGTCACCACCGATTCGTTAAGCGAGGGATTTCATTATTATTCTTTAATTATTGATGGTGTTGCTTTGGCCGATCCGGCAAGTGAAACATTTTATGGTATGGGACGAATGGCAAGCGGAATTGAAGTACCCTTTAAAGGAGATGACTATTACGCTGTTAAAGATGTTCCACACGGAGAAATAAGGATAAAACGATATTTTTCTACTGTCTTTAACAAATGGCGTCAATTTTATATTTATACACCTGCTGAATATGATAATAATATAAACGAAAAATACCCGGTATTATACATATTGCATGGTGGCGGCGAAGATGAAAGAGGCTGGGCAAACCAGGGTAAAACAGATTTAATTCTTGACAACCTCATCGCCGAAAAAAAAGCAAAACGTATGCTTGTTGTCATGCCAGATGGAAATGTGGATTTACTAGGCTTTGGTGAAGATAATTTGAAATTGTTTGAAGCCGAATTAAAGCAATGTATTATTCCATTCGTCGAAAAAAATTATAGGGCAGAAACCGATTCTAAGAACCGGGCGCTTGCGGGATTATCGATGGGCGGAATACAAACGCTCTATGTTGGTATAAAGAACATTCAACTTTTTTCGTATTTGGGAATGTTTAGTTCCGGCTGGATACTACCAATGCAAAAGAATATTTCCGATGCACAATATGAATTCATAAAAAATAATGTTGATATGATTAACAGCAATTTAGAATTATTTTGGATTGCAATGGGAGGCAAAGAAGATATAGCTTATAACAATTGTCAAATCATGCTTTCAAAATTTGATGAGATGAAGATTGAGTATACGTATAGTGAATACCCGGGCGGGCATACCTGGCCTGTGTGGAGAAATAATCTATATAAAATTGCACCATTGTTGTTTAAATAATTATCTAAGGGGGGTAAAAATGAACTTTAAAAGAATTCTTATTATGTGTACACTTATTATATTTTTCATAAAATGCAGTTCTTCTGCCCGGAATCCGATTATCACAGATATATTCACAGCTGATCCGGCAGTATTGGTCTACCAGGATACGGTATTTCTATATACCGGACACGACGAGGCTCCCGTAGGAACAGCGGAGTATGTGATGCATGATTGGCATGTATTTTCTTCCACGGATATGGTTCATTGGACCGACAGAGGCGCATGTCTCTCTGCTAAGGATTTTTCGTGGACCGACGGTCATGCCTATGCCGGGCAGTGCGTTTATCATGATGGTAAATTTTATTGGTATGTGCCAATGGCACACAAAAAAGATAGTTTAAGCAACGGCGGCTTTGCCATAGGCGTAGCGGTGTCCTCCTCCCCGACCGGTCCCTTTACCGATGCAATTGGTAAAGCACTAATTACCAACGAGATGACAACCGATCAAAAACATTCATGGGATGATATCGATCCAACCGTGTTTGTAGATGATGACGGCCAGGCGTATCTTTACTGGGGCAATAAAAGCTGCAGATATGTAAAACTTAAAGCCAACATGATCGAGCTCGATGGCCCCATGGCCCGGACGGCAAGATATGGAGCTCCTGCCATTACCTGATGTATGATAAACGTCCCTATCCCTACTGTCCCGATCTCGAACCTTGGGGGAAAAAACGCCTCAATTGGGGATAGAACCAGTCTATTATAAAGATGGAATGTTTTATATCAATGGCCCAACCTGGACTGAACAATGCGTGGAATACTGAACCGGGCTTGAGGGATTGTTTCTGAGAAGCACGTATGAGTATGACCTATCCACCACTTCAGGAGATGTTAATATCTTAAGATTTGGAAAGGAATGAAACGTGATATGAGTTTAAAACATAATTCGTACAGAATAAATATTAAATTAAAATTACTTAATAAACAGAGGAGGTACTTTTATTTATGAAAACTAAAGTATTACTAATCGCATTTCTTTTACTTCAGAGCTGTCTGGTTGTTCAAGAGCATTATCAAGCACCAATCCAAGCGGGTAAAGAACCAATTGAAACAGAAAAGATCGCTGAAATAACTGGTAAAACCTCCCCCCAGACTCAAAAGCAAAACTTTCAGCCCAACTTTGAATCTTTAGAGAAGGCGAATCCTGTCCCCGAGTGGTTCAAAGACGCCAAGTTTGGTATATATTTCCACTGGGGAGTTTATTCTGTCCCTGCCTATGCAAACGAATGGTATCCTCGCAGCATGTATATCAAAGGATCTTCAGAAAAAAAACACCATACAGAGATTTATGGCGACGTATCTCAGTGGCCATACAACAACTTCATTACAGGTGCAAAGGACAAGCAAGGTAATTTTGTACAGTTTGCACCTAAACTCAAGTCAGAAGGCGGTAAATTCGACCCTGAAGAATGGGCACAGCTATTTGCTGATGCAGGAGCTAAATTTGCCGGCCCGGTGGCTGAGCACCACGATGGCTTTTCGATGTGGGCGAGCAAAGTTAATCCGTGGAACGCAAAAGATATGGGACCGAAACTTGATCTGGTAGGTTTGTTGACGGATGCCATCCGCAAAAAAAATATGAGAATAATTCTTTCTATGCATCATGCATACAACATCACCGGATATTATGAACCTGTGCCTAAAATAAACGACCCAAAACTTCAAATGCTTTACGGGCAGCAGGGAAAAGAAAAAAACGAAGCCTTTTGGTTGAGGAAGCACAAGGAAATTATCGACAATTATAAACCCGATATCGTTTACCAGGATTTCAATTTGCATATTATTTCACAATCTGTCCTTCTTGAGTTTTTGTCTTACTACTACAATAAAGCTGTCGAATGGAACAAAGAAGTGGTAGCCACATATAAGGATGGCCTGAACGCTCAATGCGCAGTTCTCGATTATGAGCGTGGCGGCCCCATCGACATTACTGAAAATTACTGGCTTACCGATGATGCAATCAGTTCCTCAAGCTGGTGCTATACCGAGGGAATTGGATATTATTCTAAAAAACAGATACTTCATGGTTTTCTCGACAGAATAAGTAAAAACGGCAACCTGTTGCTAAATATCTCACCCAAGGCAGATGGAACAATACCTCAGGAACAGAAGGACGTTTTGTTGGCCATGGGTGCATGGCTCAAAAAATATGGTGAAGCGGTGTATTCAACGCGCGCATGGGAAAAATACGGAGAAGGCCCTACAAAAATGGGAGCTGCGCATGGAACCATGATGGCTCCGACTGCAGGAACAGCCAAGGATGTTTGCTTTACCCGATCGAAAGATAACATAACTCTGTACGCAATTTTGCTCGGTTGGGAAAAAGGTCAGAAAGAAATAACACTCAAATCATTATCTTCTGAAAGAATCGACTGCAAAAACCTGAAATCTGTCAAACTTATCGATGGAGAAGCAGGAAAATACCTTCCTTTAGACTTCAAGCAGGACACAGAAGGATTAACCGTTAGTTTGCCCAAACGCCCTTTCGAAGAACTGGCATATGTTCTGAAACTTCGCTTTGAAGGTAAAATTCCGCCGCTCGACATGTATGCCGACCTTGACTGCTCTCCTCATTATTTTCTCGTCCCGGGCGATAACCCGGGCAGTCTGGTACTTGGGTCAGATTTAACACTGACCGGCAAAAGAAAAAACATTGCTACCCAGTGGAAGTTAGAACCTGCAGGTAAGGGCATTTATAAAATTCTGAACCGTGAAGACAGTAAAAAAGCAGTCGAGTGTAGCATTTCGGGCCATGATCTTGTCCTTTCGGATTTTTCCGGGAAAGAAAATCAATTCTGGAAAATTGAAGACGCGCACAACGGATTGTTCGAAATATCAAACAAGCAATTTCCAAATATGATTTTATCCGTAAATACTATCCTTGCCGAAGGGAATAAAGCCGGCTTACTCGATTCGGAAAATGGTTCTTTTTTTGGATGGAAACTCCTGGAAGTCTGTGAGTTGAAACAGGAAGCTTTCAAAACGCATGTTATTACGGGAACCATTGAAGCTGAAGACTTCGATATTGGCTGCCCGGGCGATGCTTACTATGACAGAGACGATATTAATGAAGGCGGGCAATATCGTACCAACGAAGGTGTAGATATAGAAAAATGTAATACAGGTGGCTACAATGTCGGTTGGACCCATACCGGAGATTGGACGGCATATACAGTTACTGTCAGTAAATCGGCAACGTACCAGATTTTATTCTATATTGCATCCCCTTTCGATAGTGGAAAGCTGCATCTCGAATGCGATGGCGCAGACAAAACGGGAATTATTTCAATTCCAAATACTGTAGGATTTCAAAACTGGGAAGTATTAAAAAGAAAAGTAGAACTTGATGCCGGTCAGCATTTGCTGAAACTGGTTGTTGACGGTGATTACTTTAACCTTGATAAAATGGTTTTTGAAGAAATAAAATGATGAATTATTTGAGCCATGCTGAAAATATAACGGAAAATTTTATCTATTATTTATTACGCTCGATGAAGGTGGATTTGTCTGTACAGCAGCAAAACCTGAAGGGGCATGGGAAATAAGACATTTGCCCAGAGGATTCTATGACCCCGGTTTGTTTCTTGACGATGATGGCAAAATATATGTGGCACATGGATATAGTACTATCAGTATTACCGAAATTGATTCGAATTTTGTAGCCAAGGGTGAAAACGTTTTGGTTTATACCGGTAATATTCGCGACGGACTTGAGGGTGCTCATGTATATAAAATTAATGGTTATTATTATTTATGCCGCTGAATTGTTACTTCATAATGGGGAATTACGGCGCAAGAATTACCACTTGACAAAATCTATGAAATATGATAATTTAATAAATATACTAATCTATTTGAGACTAGGATAGTGAGGAGGTAAAGTTGGTTATCTATAATTTACTTGGGCAAGAGATAGCAGTATTGGAGAGGGGAAAGAAGGCAGCAGGTTATCATAAAGTAAAGTGTAATGCAGCGAACTGGCCGACGGGTGTATATTTCTATAAATTAACAGCTGGCTCTTTTACTGATACGAAAAATTTATTGTTAAAAAAACAACACGTTATTTCAATATTTTGGTGATAGTTTGGGAAAAATAAAATTTAGAATGATAAGTGAGGAGATAAAATGAAAAATTTTAAATTTCTAATGATTGTTTCTTTAATAGTAACTTTCATTAATTATCCTTTATGCTGCTTTGGGGATGATACTTTGAAAAGTCCGAATGACAAGGTTTCTGTAACTTTCTCGCTTACTCCTACAGGCGAACCTGTTTATTCGGTTTCCCATTCTGATTCGACAATCCTAAGGCAGTCAAAATTAGGAATTGTAAGGAGTGACGATGACTTTTCAACTAATCTTACACTTGATTCGGCATCAAATGAAACCATAGTTACAGACAACTATACACTACTGCATGGCAAACGTTTAAATTGCAGCTATACAGGCAACAAGCGTGTTTTTTATTTGAAAAATTCAAATACAAAACCCATGAATATCATTTTTCAGGTATCGGACGATGGTGTCGCTTTTAAGTACCATTTCCCGGGAGAGACAGATACCACAATAAGAATTTTAAATGAAGCAACATCCTATCACTTTAATCTTTCTGCAAGAGCATTTCTTCACCCATGTCCGAACTCCCGAACAGGATGGTGCAATACACAACCATCATATGAGGAGCACTATTACAAAGATATCGCTGTTGGGACATCAGCCCCAGATAGTGCAGGATGGGTACTGCCTGCGCTTTTTAAATCCGGGGACTTCTGGATTAGCATCACAGAAACCGCGGTCGATACGAATTATTGCGGTTCACGTTTAAGCCAGCTATCGCCTGACGGTGAATATACAGTTCAATTTCCCCAGGCAACAGAAGGAAGAACCGGTGAACCGGTTTTGCCTGAATCGGTTTTGCCCTGGAGCACCCCCTGGCGTATAATAGCAGTATCCGATAGCATGGCAACGCTGGTCGAATCAACATTGGGGACCGATTTAGCCATACCGGCCAGGTACGATGTCTCGTCGTGGCTGGAGCCCGGTGTTGCATCCTGGAGTTGGGTCATTCTAAAAGACGGTGCAACTATTTATAATACTCAGCGCCAGTTCATTGATTTTGCAGCTTCAATGAATTGGAAGTATTGTCTCATTGATGCTTTATGGGATTCACAGATTGGTTACACACAGATACAACAACTTGCTGATTATGCCGAAACCAAAAATGTAAAAATTTTATTGTGGTATAATTCAGCAGGAGATTGGAATACTACTCCCCAAACACCCCGCGATAAAATGCTTACCACCGGGTCAAGAAATGCTGAGTTCCAAATACTGCAAAATATGGGCATTGCCGGCATTAAAGTCGATTTTTTTGCCGGTGATGGACAATCCATGATGAAGTATTACATTGATATTTTAAAAGATGCCGCAAAATACAATCTTGCTGTAAACTTTCATGGATGCACTTTTCCAAGAGGTTGGTATAGGACCTATCCTAATTTAGTGAGTATGGAAGCCGTTAAGGGCGAGGAGTACGTAACCTTTGGTCAGTACGACGCTGATCAACAACCTTCACATTGCGCGACCATTCCATTCACAAGAAACTTGTTCGATCCTATGGATTTTACTCCTGTCAACTTCTCGGGCATACCTAATATAACACGCAGAACTACGGGTGGTTTTGAAATAGCCTTATCGGTTCTTTTTACTTCCGGCATCCAACATATAGCGGAAACCCCCTCAGGAATGGCATCACAAAGGGATTTTGTAATAAAATATATGAGTAATTTACCGGATAGATGGGATGACACGAAATTTATTGACGGTTTCCCGGGAAAATTTGTCGTGTTGGCCAGAAAAACAGGCGACATGTGGTATATAGCAGGCATTAATGGAGAAAACACCACACATACCCTAACCTTAAATCTTTCTTTCCTGAGCGATACTACCGAGAGGGTGATAATAACCGATTCGGTCAATACACAATTCTTAATTGAAAGAAACATCGATCTTTCCAACCCGGTTAACATAACTATGTACCCTTATGGCGGATTTGTTATTACAGCCTCAAGTGTAACGGGAATACCGGAGGAGCCGAGAAGTTATCGTTTGATGCAGAATTATCCTAATCCATTTACTTCAGTGACGTTTATAGAGTATGAATTGCCTAAGGATGAGAAAGCAGATTTAAAGGTATACAATGCGTTAGGGCAAGAGATAGCAGTATTGGAGAGGGGAAAGAAGGAAGCAGGTTATCATAAAGTAGAGTGGAAGGCTTCGAACTTGCCGACAGGTGTATATTTCTACAGATTAACAGCTGGCTCTTTTACTGGTATAAAGAAATTGTTACTTGTAAAATGAGATATCATAACAAAACTAGGAGGGAAAAAATGAAAAAAATATTTATAGTACTTAGTCTTTGTTTATTGTTGGGATACTATGGATACGCACAATCTCCGTCCTTTCAAACCTATGTCAATCCCATTATTCCCGGAGACCATCCTGACCCTACATTAACGAAAATTGGCGGATACTTTTATACATCTGGTTCTTCGTTCAACCCCACACCAAAAATTTATCGTTCTACTGACATGGTTCATTGGGAAGTAATCAGCCAGCCGGTTTCAGCTTCTTGGTCCGAGTATGGAGATAGTGCCGGTGCTGGTATTTGGGGTGGCCATATGGTTTTGTATAACGGAATCTACTGGCACTTCTTTGGAAAAGGGCCAGGGCCTGGCGGCACTATGTATTTCGTTACAGCGAATCAGCCGGAAGGCCCATGGAGCAGCCCAACCGAAATACAAGTTCCGGATAGTATGACGGATTTAGGTGTAGATAATTCCATTTTTATTGACGATGAAACCGGCAAATGGTATCTACTCACTAAATACTGGCAGGTAAATAATCATATCGTGGAATTGGGAATGGATGGTCAGCCTACCGGTGTAGTACTTGATTTAACATGGCTTAATGCAGATACTACGTACGGTTGGGCAGAAGGGCCAGTTATGTGGAAGTGCAAAGACTACTACTATTACAGTTTTGCGGAGCATCTGTATGGTCGACAATATGTAATGCGCAGTGATACCTTAACCGACGATGAGTCGGATTGGACGGTTGTGGCAAGTTCAAGTAATATGTTTACCGGCTCCCCTGGTACTTTTAACAGACCTAATCATATTTCGCCGGTAGTCATGCTCGATGACAGCACAAGCTGGACCATTGCGCACAGTTACTATGCCGGTACTAGTTGGTATGCGCAAGGACGTCAGGGTTTACTCTGCCAGTTAACGTACGATGCTGAAGATTTTCCCAGCATACAATATCCGCCAAGTTCTGCTGTTCAGGCTCCCGCTCTTCCCAGCGGCGGTATACCCTGGATGGTACCAAAATCCGATTTTTTTGATTCTACAGAGTTGAAACCCGAATGGTCATTTTTAGGTTATACGCCTGATTCTTTACATTCTCTTACCGACCGTCCGGGATGGTTGCGTTTATCACCTAGGGGCACTGAAGAAAATACGGTTATACAAAATGATGGGGAACACAGTTATTCTTTGATCGCAAAAGTTGATTTCGAGCCGGAATCTACCTCGGATGAAGCCGGTTTATGGATAATTAACGGACCTGAGACACATTATGCTAAAGTGTTTAGTACAGTAAATAGCGAAAGTGAAAACGTGTTGGCATTTAGTTTTCAGGACATTTCATACGAAGTAGAAAATACGATTGGTGACACAGTTTGGTTTAAGTTACTTCGAGATAATCATATGATATCCGGGTTTTACAGTTCCGATGGGTTAACTTGGAGTCAGATTGGCGAACCTATCAACGCCTTATCCTTGGATAGAGAACAAACCACGTTTAATGATTTTACCGGAAGCCAACAGGGACTTTACGTTGAGGGGAAGCGAGCCTTTTTTGACCTTTATATTTATCGGGATGCCTATACAAAGATTGACGCGCGATATCCTGCTAATAGATTTGGGGTAAGCGCTGCGAGTAACTATTTGAGTGATATCCAAAACGATGACTGGGCGCTGTACGCGGGGGTTGAATTTGGTGGCAACGCTGAATATCCGAAAAGTCCTGATTCATTTGCAGTAGTAGCTTCAAGTGCCGCTTCTGGTGGTGTCGTTGAAGTATGGCTTGATTCTATTGATACCGGTAGTAAAATTGCCGAATGCAGTGTTAGCAGTACCGGCGACTGGGAAACCTTTGAGGTATTTACAACGGGGGTGGACTCAGTATCAGGCAGGCACGATGTATATTTGAAATTTACGGGAGATGGAACAGATCCTCTTCTTCGTTTGCAATGGCTGAAGTTTTTAATTGAAGGTGATTCTCTTTCATCAATTGAGGAGTCGTCCTCTTCCCGAATTCCAAGGAACTATGTTTTAGAGCAAAACTATCCAAATCCCTTTGTCCTATCTACGACTATTAGATTCGGAGTTCCTAATAATAATTCTTTTGTTTCCTTAAAGGTTTACAGTCTTCTCGGTCAAGAAGTAGCCGTTCTTGCAGAAAGAGAGTTTTCTCGGGGAATGCATTCCGTAACATTTGACGCTTCGCGTTTGGCTAATGGAATATATATCTATATAATTAAAGCAAAAGATCCCGAGTTTGTCGTGACAAAGAAAATGATTTTAATTAGATAAAGCAGAAAGATCAAGCAGTTCATAAGACTAGCGGAAGTGGGGATTGAAAGATTTCCTTCCTTACGGAAGGAAATCGAAAATCTCGAAAACAAGAAAAAGGCTTCTCCTTGTGTTTCTTGCCTGGTTGTTCTTTTTTTTATGATAACTTACTTAAAAAAAATAAAAGAAAAAGTTAATTGCCTATTTTTTAAAACAAAATTCGAAAGTTTTATTGTTTTTGAATTTTTCGAGTAGGGACTTTGGAGATTATAACATTACCTGACCAGTGAGATTGTTGTATACTTCGTACGAAGGTAAATACCTGCTCTCAAAATATTATAATCTTACCTTTAGCTTTTTTATAAGAGGACTCAAATTTATAGAAATATATTCCCTTTATCGCAGGAGAAAATTTCTCTTCATACACACCCTCAGGATATTCTCCGCTTAGAGGACTGGATACGAGACGACCTAATACGTCGTATATATGCAGAGAAATCTTATCCTTTTCGGGGAGATAGATTTTAAATAAAGCGTTTTCTCTTGCTATAGAGTTAACAGAAAAAGAAAATGTACCTGGAGTTATTCCTCCGCTGCCAACAGTAACCGTAATAGTATCTGAATCGACTGTTCCGCTGTCGGAGGTTACCGTAAGTTCAACTTCATAGATTCCGTCTTCCGAGAAGGAGTGATTGGTAGCTATACTGTCTGAGGTTGCCCCGTCATCAAAATCCCAGGAGTAGTTCGTAATATTACATTTATAGGCAGTCGAATAAACACCGTTAAATCTATGTCCTTCTCCCACTTCCAGTTCAATATCGTCGTGTTCTGCTGCCCTTACGCCGGGTTCTGTTTCTATGTATTCATCCGAGCCTGATTCTCTCACCAGGTAGTAAGTTCCTCCGCGTTTTACTGTGAGGCTAATATCTCCGTATTCGGGTAATTGAGCCGTAACTTCTACTGCTGAGTCCAGTGTTGCGTGTGCGTATATTAACCACTCTCTTTCGGGAAATGTTCCCATAACGTTGGCCATTATCCAGACCGCATAAATTTTATCATGAATTGAACTCCAGTCATCACTGGGAATAGGTGTGTAAGTTGTATCATTGGGCAACTGGTACCATCTCATTCTTTCGTTACCGTTATAGAATAATTCAGGCCAGAACTCATCCCTATCTCTCCAGGGATGCAGAATATCTGTTAAAAGGACCGGTTCGCTGTATTTCCAGAATTGTTCCAGAACAGTGTTTAAATGCACTTCATCGACTGCGTCTACTATGGATTCATACCACTCCCAGGATTCTTCCAGGGTATCAGTTGAATACTTGAAATCCCGCACAGCCCTCGGTCTTGTCAACCACATACTCCACTTTATATAACCTTCATATCTCTCGGAATTAACCACCTGACCCGCATTCCTGAAACTATCTACAAATTCGGGATCGAACCAGGTAGATATTTCCCACCAGAATTCAGGGTTGATATCCTTGTAATAATCTTCCTGGAAGGGGAGATTCATTGCTTCCAATTGTGGTGCGTATCCTGTAAAATCCCAATTTCTCTGCCATTCGTTAACGTAATAAGCAGGAGAAACGCCATCCCATATATGAGGTACTGTGGAAAATCTTCCGGGAATAGGAGCAGGTATATATTCAACCCAGCCAGTCCATCTGGCAAAACAAGAAAGATTATTCTCATAACCGACAAATTTAATTTTATCCGCCCATTCATCTAATTGATTTCTCATCCCATCAAACATAGCATTGTATCTTGGAATATACCCATGGCCGGTTTCGTATCCGCCGGCTCCCGGATTTGTAAGGTCTGTGTTTCCTCCGATTATCTCATTCCTGAACTGCCAGCTGTCGTAATCCGGATCGCCGCTGTACGCATCCCGAAATCTGATATCTGCATCTATATCCCCACAGTCCATATCACTTGCTTCGTTATTGGAAAGCCAGATTACAAAAGGAGGGTCAGGATACCAATTTTCAAAACGAGACAGTAGAGGATCGTCCCACCAGGTTCGAGGGGTGAACCCTAAACCAGCCAAGAGAGAAGTGTTGACCCAGCACTCGCCTGCTGTGTGTCCCAGGGTTCAATGGTTCCGCAGGGAGAGACTACTCCATGAGCAACTCCATTTGTATCTACAAGATTGGGGTTCGAATCCGCAGGAAGGTTTCTCCACGGACCATCATTACTATAGAGCATCCCTTCAGGTTGAGAGGTTTTGATCACTAGTGGAATACCATACCTGGCTGCTTTTTTAATCGGTTCTTCAAAATAATCATCCAGGTAAGTATTAATAAACCAATCACCATAACCAACGTTATAGGTAAATTGCAATAATATATGATGTCCTTTTTCGATCATATCCATCTGCCACCCTGGACTAAAACCCTTTAGGTAATTATTATGGCCATCCTCCCAGTTTGCCGCAAAAGGCAAGGGATGTTCTTCCTGAGATAAGGCCTCAAGTGAGAAAAATAAACATATTAACCAACAAAAAATAATTATTGATGAGTTTTTTTCTTTAAATTTATATGTCATGAATCTCATTCCTCCTTTATATAATTTTGAGTTTCGAGATTACAAGATAATCCCCTCTGTAATTTCTAAATAAACCTTTTAAGGTCTCTTTTTTATTAATTTTAATAAATAAATAGATAAATGTCAAGACAAGCGCCCTCGTGCGAGGCGGACGAGCATGGGTTGGGTGTGCGGTGGAGCGCAGGTGGTAATTGGTGTTCGAAAAATCGTAAAGAATGGCTGTCCATTGCCGACAAAGTTAGGCGATAGGCGGAGCAACAAACCTCATAAAATTCAATCTTTACTCCATCCCCCCATCCATACGGCTTACCGCCCGCATGGCGGGCTGCCTTTGGCTTTGCCCTCGCTATCGCTCGGATACGAGCCTTAGACTTGCTTGCGTACGCAAGCGCAAGCCGTCTTGACCCAACCCCAACAGTCACAGTCGGTCAGCTTCAACCCCTTAGGGTCTTCCGTAACACCCTTTGCCTGCTCCGTCAGAAAGTTTACTTTTCAATGGAGGTGTAGCTTGTGTTTGAAAAAAATCAAAAGAGAAAAGTTACAAAAAGACGTTTGATGAAATTGAATTAAAAATGAGGCTAAGTAAAGAAAAATTAAACCAAGCTATAGGTGTTTTTCAAAGAAGGTCAAACACTGTTATTGCTGGCGCTAAAATTCTTATATTGACAGAGATTGGATTTCTATTATAATTCTAATATGGTAGTTACGTCGATATGCTCACCTTTGGCCTTATTGTTAAGAAGGGAATGGGAGATGCTTATAGGCAAGACAACTTTGGGGAAGATATGATACCTAACTTATTGAAAAAACTTAGTCGCCCATAGTAGTAAAAACCCATGGTGGTTTAGACGACAACTAAAGATGGTTTTGCCGAATTCATTAGGATGCATAAACTATGTTAGACGTAATAAAATTAAAAGCATGGGCTTAATGAATATAATCATATCTATTATTTTCATTTACGGTTTTATGAAACATTTTTTAAATTGAGGAAATTATGAGATTAAAAGAAATAATTCGTAATACAAATTTTTATTCTCTATTTTTCTTTCTATTTTTATTTTTTTATTATCTTTTAGTTTTTGATTCATCAATATATTATCATTATTACCAGCCCATATTTCTCTTCGATAAAACTTACTTGAAAGAATTTCTACTGTATCCCGGAGGAGTGGTAGAGTTGATTACTCAATTCTTTTTTCAGTTTTTCTATTTTAATTTACTTGGAGCTTTCTTCCTTTCGGCTCTCATCTTATCTATTTTTATTTTTATTTACAAGTTTATTAAAAAAATCGGAGATTTTAAATACTCCTTAATTCTTTCTTTTCTGCCTATTATTTTCTTGCTAATTATACAAAATGATTATGACTTTCCCTTAATAATAACTGTTAAATACTTATTCGCCCTCATCTTTTTCCTTGTTTACGTAAAAATTCCGGAACGACACAAAGTATTTTTTATTCCGCTATCATGTTTAATTTATTATATTCTGGGTGGATGGATATATTTATTTTATGTCGTAATTTGTGTGTTACACGAATTACTTTTTTCAAAAGATCGGGGGAAATATATTTATGCAGTACTCAATTCATTCGTATACTTCATATATACATATATTGCCGCTAGGTATTTGTTTATGATCACTATTAAAGAGGCATATCTTTACATTGTGCCTTTTGAATTCTATATGTGGCCTTTCAACTTTAATCTAAATTTATATTCTTATTTGTTTTTCCTTTCTTTCCCGGTGCTGCAAATAGCTCTTTTCTTTTATTTTAAATATAGCAAAGTCAAGGTTAAAAAACAAAATAAATCACTGGCAAGGTTCCATCATATACCAGCACAATCGATTCTTATTATACTCATCGCAGTCTTAATACTAACATTTTCTTTTGACCAGCGGGAAAAAAAGAAGTTTCAGATTGATTATCTTGCGGAACAGGGCAGGTGGAATGAGCTTTTGAATATTTCCCGGGGAATGGAGGAATACACTGTTCATATAATTTTTAATGTAAATAGAGCATTATATCATACAGGGCAATTACTTGATAATCTATTCTATTATCCTCAAATCGTAGGACAGGATGTTTTATTTCTTGAAAACGTCCCCAGGCCAATTGCAATAGCTACCAGTGATCTATATTTTGATTTAGGACATATCAAGGCAGCACAAGTTATGGCTTATGAGGGACATACAAAATTTGGATATAATCCAAGAATGCTAAAAAGAATTACTATGACCAACATTATCCTCGAAGAATATGATATTGCAAAAAAATTTTTAGATATTCTTAACAAGAGTATTTTGCATAAAAAATGGGTTAAGCATTACCGGAACTATCTTTTTAATGAGTCATCAATAAAATCTGACAGTTTAATTCAATCAAAACGTAAACTCATCCCTAAATTCGATTTTTTTATTGCCGTCGACAAAAATTCTGATAAAGATTTAATCAAACTATTAAAGGAAAATGAAAACAATAAAATGGCGTTTGAATATTTAATGGCATATTATTTACTTGATTGTAGATTTGATGATTTACTGGAACATCTCGATAAATTTAAAAAGTTAGGCTATAGAAAATATCCGCGCAATATAGAAGAAGCATTATTGTTAATTAGGGCTGTATCCCCATCAGAAAGTGCTAAGTTTGACTATAGTATTAATGCGCAAACAATTAAGCAATTCGAACAGTTCCATAGTATTCGTTCTAAATTAAAAAATAAAGTAGAAGCAAAAGAAGCTCTGAGGAAAGGATTCTATAATACATATTACTATTATATACTTTATATTAGACCAGAGAAAACAAAGCGTGAATAAAAAAGGAGAAAAATCGATGAAGATATTTTGTAAATCCATAACTCACGTTTTTTTTGGAATTGTTATTTTAATCTTCTTATGCTTACAAAATTGCTCTGGTTTAATTCCCGGAGACTATACGGGAATCGACCGATTGCCCAATATCGATCCGGACTATACAGGTGTTGTTATCCCTCCGAATATCGCCCCTTTGAATTTTAAGATTAAGGAAGAAGGAACGGAATTTTATATCGACATTTATATGAATACGAAAGACAGCGATCATATTCGGATAAAGACCAAAAAAAACATTGTGATGATCCCGATGAAAAAATGGAAGCGTCTTTTATCGGAAAATCAGGGCAGGGAACTGTATATCGATACATATATAAAGGATCAGAATAACAAGTGGAATAAGTTTCGCACGATAGAGAATAAAATTACGAAAGAGGAAATTGACAGCCACGTTGCTTATCGATTGATAAATCTGGGATATGTGTTGTGGAGTGAAATGGGTATTTATCAACGTAATGTCGAAAATTTTGACGAATCCGCTATTTTCACTAATAGAGTCACCAGGCAGAACTGCATGAATTGTCATTCTTTCTCTAATAATAATCCCGAGATTATGATGTTTCACATGAGAGGCAAATATGGGGGGACGATGTTAGTTAAAAACGGCAATGTGAATAAAGTTAATACCGGAACAGAATATACAATGTCTGCCGGCGTTTATCCCGCCTGGCATCCTGATGGGAATCATATCGCCTTTTCAGTTAATCAAGTAGTCCAGTCGTTTCATGCTCACAGAGATAAGAGTATTTATGTATGGGATAAAGCTTCTGACCTGGTTGTTTACGACATACAAAAAAATACAATAACAACATCTCCGAAAGTTTCAACAAAGCGAATGGAGAATTTGCCTAATTGGAGTCCTGATGGTAAGTATTTGTATTTCTGCAGCGGGCCTGAATGGGTAAGTAAGGATGGATATAATGTATCAAAATATGATCTTATGCGTATCTCCTATGAGGTTGAAACGAATCATTGGGGTGACGTAGAACCAATTCTTACTGCTGCAGAAACCGGAAAAAGTATTTCTTTCCCAAAAATTTCTCCTGATGGGAAATATCTATTATTCTGTATGAGTGATTACGGATATTTTTCCATACATTTTCCGTCGAGTGACCTTTACATGTTAGATCTCGCAGGAAAACAGTACCGGAAACTTAATATCAATAGTGAACATAGTGAAAGTTATCATAGTTGGTCGAGCAATAGCCGGTGGTTTGTGTTCGCCAGTAAAAGAAAAGATGGCCTATGTTCCAGATTATATTTTAGTTATGTTGATACACTGGGAAATGTGTATAAGCCATTTTTAATGCCGCAAAAAAACCCTACGTTTTATGATACATATATCATGAACTATAACGTACCGGAATTGATCGATGGACCGGTAACAGTCAGTCACTGGAAGCTTACGCGGGGTGCCCATAAAGCACCTATGCACGCAAAATTTGATTCAACGGTTAATATCGATGCTCTATCAGGTGCTACAAAAATAGTAAAGCAATAATCAAACAGCTGAAGCACTTATATTTTCCGTGTAAGTTATTGTCATAGTCGAAACGTCTAACGAATCAAAAAGAAGAAATAAAATCAAAAGGAAAAATAAAGGAAAAAGTTAATTGCCTATTTTTTAAAACAAAGTTCAAACCGATTTTTATTTTCCTCTTTAAAAAACATTCATTTTGAGACTTTGCCAACTAAAAGTGATGGACGAAAAAAGGCAGAAGCAAAAGGCTCCCGCCGGAGGTATGAGCCTCTGAGGGCTCAGTATAAAAAAAACTAAGTATCTATTTATTATGTACTCTTTTTCGCTTCTGTCAAGTGCGACAGAAACGTCAGTTCCCTATAATCCCCTTAAAATATTTAAGGAGGAGTTGGGATTCTGAATTCTGCCTCCTAACTACTGGATTCTCTTTTGTGATGGTTGACTCCAGAAGCTTTGAGTCAGTTTTGAAGGAGAGATATTGAATCACTCATTTCGCATTTTAAGGTCTGACCCTGTTATTCTCTTTATTTCCTTTATATATAATGATAAATTAGAATTTCCACTGTTCCCTTCCCATGAAACCTTCCAAGTTTGTACACTTAACATCAATAAATTCACAGATATTTGGAATCTTTCCAGAATTCTGTTTATATTTTTCTTGTGTAACCACAATGCCATTCATGGCATTGGCTTTTGCTACAACAAAGGGATCTGCCACTGGACGTCCCTCTAGTATATTTTGTCGTGTTATAATATTATTTCGAAAATGTTCGTTATCAAAAATATCCTTGATGTAAGTGTACTCAACTTGAGTTGGCTGTATAAAAATTATTGAATTTTTTTTAAGCCATTCGATCAGACGACTTTCTCCCTTGTATCTTTTTATTTCATTTATTGCTTCTCTTACCGATATTGCTTTCTTCATTGATACTAAATTGTCAAAATTTTTCCATAGAGTTGGGAATCGAGATTCATAAAAATTATCAAAAAGATCTATTAAACTACTACTATCAAAAACATAGATTATATTGATTTATTCACTAAAAAAGACCTCTAAACCAGAAACTTTATTTATCTTAACGTTTAAGTAATCAGCTATTTGATATAAAGAAATGTTTTTTCTATAAAATTGACTAAAAACAAGATTTAAATAATGGCTTCCTAAATAAGCAGCTTTTGTTGCATAATAATTTCCTCTGTTCTTTTCCTTTCTCCTTTTTTCCAAAGTCTCTTTTGCCTCTTTTATCCATTTTTCCGCCATATTCTTATAATAATCTTCACTTACAAGGCCCTTATCAAGAAGTTTTCTTAATATTACTTCTCGACTAACTTTATACATATTGGACATTTTCAAGATTGAAGCATCCTCAATGCTCAAACTCTTTATTTGAAAATTGAAATCTTCTTCAGGTACTAAAAAATCAGCCGCAAATTGATTGCAGAATATTTCTATACCTTTCAATTCTCCAGAGAGATTTTTTATAAAAGTATCTCTTATTTTATCTATTCCTCCTGTCTTAAAAAAAAGATGAGCTAACTCATGAAAGATCGTAAATATCTGGCGGGTCTTGGGCATACTGTTATTAATATATATGATAGGAAATTTAGGATCATACAGACAAAAACCAGAGATTTCTTCTTGTTTGAAGGCTTCTTTAAAAATAAATATTCCATTTCCTTCTAAAGCATTTCTCCAATTTTTAAGAGCTTCATCAAATGTTTTCCATTTTTTCTGTTCTTCCAATTTTATATCTAAGTATCTTCTTATTTTATCAACTAAATCTTTAATATCTACTTCCAAGGATACACTTACATCGTCTAGTATTTTTGAATTAGCAGGATTTTCTCCATTACACAATTCACCAATATTAATTTGCATAGCCTGAGCCTGCCTAAATAATTTTAATATATTAGGTGTCAATTCCTCAATTTCGTAATCCGGTAATGTTCTAAACGATTTTTCAGGACTATCTTCTGTTGGAGGTTTAGGGAAGAAAAACACTGCAATGGGCCGTTTAAAAACCTGATAAGCTAGTTTTTCTAATTGTATATAAGTGGGGGAGCTTTCTCCGTCTTCCCAGGATTTGATGACTTCTTTCGTTTTGTCCATCTTGCGAGCCACTTCATCCAGAGAATAGTTTGAACTAACCCGAGCCCATTCAAGTATTTCATAATTAATAGGTATTGTAGCTATAATTATCCTTGATTGGAACGGAGTTTTCCGTACCTAAATTACCTAAAAAATTTTTGTTAGCTACCAGAAGTATCAATTTCATTTCTATTTCCTTGGTGATGGCCAAAATCTCTTTTCATTTTACTTCGAAATTAAGTTAACAATATTAAAATCCATGTCAAGAGAAAAAATCTTTAGCTGGCGAGAATTAGGTAAATAATTATGAGACTAAAAAAGAAGATTTTGTGAAGTTTCTGAACCATGCTTAAACACAATTTAATTCTTTTTTTGGCTATGGTAGGTAATAATCTGAAAAATTTTAACCCTTAACATTTGAGTTATTAATGCCATATAATATTCTAAGAAAAAGTTTGTTTACAGAAAAAATTTTATTATGAAATGCGCAATATACACTCGAGTATCAACTGATATTCAAGCAGAAAAAGAGTATAATTCCTGTAAAGTTCAGTTAGTATATTAGTATATCAACAAATCAGTCAATAAGTAAATTAGTAGCAAAAGAACAAAAAAATCCGGCACAAATTCTAGGTGCTGGCTACAGGTCTTAGTTAAAACAAAAAATTAAAACTTTGTGGTGCAATTGTTTTTTTGGGATGGGTTTCTAACTTCCAACTCCAAAATTATAAATTAAGAACTGAGGGTATTCTAAAATATTTAATTTAAACAACTTCATAAATTCATAAATTTTGTTTTAATATTTTGAACAGTACTTGTCAAGGGTAAAAATTTAACCAAATATTCACATTTCCCAACCACGAAACATACGAAACCCCTAAACCCCAAGAAAACAAATTTTACCACAGAGAACACAGAGGAAAAGGAAAACACACAGAGCACACAGAGATTTTTATTGTGTTTCTTAAAACCCATCCTAATACCCCAATAATAGCCACGGATGTACATAGATTTAAAAGACTTATTTTATTGTTTAAAAATGAAAAATATTGGGGGAGGTTGGGTAATCTTGTGTTAATCTGTGAGATCTTGTGGTTACTATCTGGGGTTTGGTGTGGGCTTTGTTTTTTACTTTTTAATATTTTATTTATATTCAGAAATAAAATACTATTAACACGAAATCATATAATTTCTGCCAGTTTCCATAAAGGCTGATACGTTATCCAGAGGGGTTTCCAGCGGTAAGTCACATCCTGTACTCAGCACATAATTTGGAAAGACATCCATAAAGGCAAGTAAAGCATTCACTTCTTCCTTTACTCCTTTCGGAGTTCCATAAACGATGGTCTTAGTCGGACTCAGGTTACCGATTATAACTACATCCTCAGGGATATTTTTGGCAACTTCGCCAAGATCTACTCCAGTGTCTTTGGAATCAAGACTTAATCCATCTACCCCGGATTTCACCATTTTATCGATGAGGTGCATACTGTTACTACAGACATGATATATACAGTCCGAATCCGCCTGACGACAGATTTCAACGATCCGTTTAACATTCATCGTTGAAAAATTTTCAAAATGCGAAGGACCAAGCATTACACCACTCGGCTCAAGCACACAAATCGCATCCGCTCCCGCCGAAAGAAGTAATTTCGTATATTTCATTATGCACTCCGTGGTAAAAACACATATCTTCTTAAGCTTTTCCGGATCTCTGGCAGCCATAAGGCCTGCCTCTTCCGCACCAATAATAAGACCTGCCAGAGTGTAAGGACCTGAAACATACGCTCCAACTTTTACATTGGAAGGGAAATTGAGTTTCATCAACTCTACCGTTTTAACATAACTAAGCAGTCTGCTATCACTATCAAATTTAATCTCTCTAAGTAAATCCAGACTATCTATTCCAAATTCAACATTCTTCTTAAGAACTGTAGCTGATTCATTGGGAGGAAAAATCGTATAAAGCCCAAGGGCATTAGCTTCCACCGAAAGATCCATAAGAACAAATTGAAGATCCGGTTCAAATTCCCTAACCAGTGAATTAACTACTTTAAAATGCTCTTCATAATTCTGCTGGGCAAGTTTTATACTTGACCCCGCCATCTTAACACCCGGGAAACCAAGTAAAGGAGCAACCAAACGTTTATTTTCGGAATAATAAGAATTTACTAAATCTATAAGTTTTTTCACAATATAATATATTCTTTAGAATTAAGCTTCTTCATTATATCTATTTACCCACTAATTTTTTTGCCAGCAAAACGGCAGATGCCGCATCAGGAGAATATCCATCGGCACCAATCTCCTTTGCATAATCGGCGCTCAACGGAGCTCCGCCTACAATTATCTTAATATCATCCCGTAAGCCATTTTCTTCAAATGCATCTATCACATTTTTTATTCCGACCATAGTAGTGGTCAAAAGAGCAGAAAGACACAGTATATCAGCCTTATTTTCTTTCATCAAGTCCATAAATTTTTGAGGTGTAATATCAACTCCCGCATCAATCACTTCAAAACCGGCACCTTCCAACATCATAGCTACGAGATTCTTACCTATATCATGCAAATCTCCTTTTACAGTACCAATAACGACTTTTCCTATAGGCTCGATCCCTGCTTTCGTCAACAAAGGTTCCAATATCTTCATTCCCGCTTTCATAGCTCTTGCGGACATTAACATCTCAGGTACATAAATTTCATTTGCCTGAAACATATTTCCCACAATCTCCATTCCGGGGATAAATCCGGTATTCAATATCTCTTCCAAATCAACACCTTCATCTAAAGCTTGTTGGGTATATTTTACAACCTTGCTTTCATTGCCGGCAATAACGCTTTCCTTTAGATCTTCCAGAACAGACAAAATTCCTCCTCTGCTTTTATATTAAATATAATTTCCACCAATAAATTCTTCCTAAGAATTTCTCACCTATCAAGATAAAACTATTATTTTTTTCTATTTTGTCAACAACCATTGAAAAAGAGCCCATTTATTCCTTTCCCTAAATAGATATAAAATTATAAAATTTGAATATGTTAGCAGACCTAGCTCGGCAAAGCCGCAAAAATTTAAAAATCAAATATCAAAATGAAAAAATACAAATCAAAATTCGAAAATTAATATCGCCACAGAGACACAGAGAAAAAAAATATATTTCTGTTGTTTAAAACACCCCACAATATCCAATAATTAGCCACGGATTAACACGGATAAACACGGATTTTTTTGAGTTATTTTTTTTGTCTTCGGTCATCCGTCGTCGGTCTTCGGTCGGTTTTAGACCTAAAACCTAATTTTGTCATTTTGCTTTTTAATTTTTAATATTTAATTTATTATGATCTATCTAGTAAGTTTTAACCGTTTTAATAAACGAGTTAATGTTTTTCGATGATACGTTTGGCGGCATTCCGCCACCGCAGGAAAGAATTATTCTTGATTTATCTTCAAGGGAGTCCATCAATTTAGTCACTGATTCTTTTACATCATTCGGATTGCCTTTTGCAAGAACATCC